>CXWK01003497.1_pt1 | contig 67484 bp, 125 predicted proteins | sample 590851 | NCBI WGS metagenome assembly CXWK01 (sample SAMEA3498364, study PRJEB10139) | wastewater metagenome | biome: wastewater treatment plant; material: activated sludge | place: Denmark | collected 2014-08-01 | reverse complement strand
ATTTCCTATCGATTGCTTAAGACCAAATCGACCTCCCCATCTTCCGCCAAGACTTTCCCACTTCTCTCCGATTGGCCGTAATGCTTCTCCAGTTACTTGTTTCTCATCTTTCCATATTACGAGATCTTGTGCAAGCCGATCATTGTGCTTTCCATACGTAAGCTTCGTCTTACCATTGTAGAACAATAATTCTTGGTAGGAGTACGCATCATCATCTTCAAAGCCTTCTTTTCCTGTCGGCACAAACAACTTATCAGTTGAACGATACGCGTCACCTTGCTGAAGCTTATAGCCTTGTTCATTCAACCACAGAATGAACGTTGCTAACATCACAATGAACGTATGTTGTTTATCTCTCATTGCTGACATTATCGCCTCATAACGACAAGACCAACTGCAACAGCGGCAGCAAGAACACCAATACCAATTCCAGCTTCTTGTGGCGTAATTGCTGTTCCCATTGTTTTGTACATCATATAGTTTCTGTACACTGAATCAACATATGCTTGATTGATGTATGATCCATCTTTATTCTTCTTTGCTGATCCAGCATTGTATGCAGCAATCGCATCACGTACATTACCACCGTATCTAGATAATTGCTTTGCAATGTACGCTGTTCCAGCAGCAATATTTGTTTCTGGTGAAATGAGTTGTGAGATTGTGAGGCCGGTATTTCCTAATGTTTCTTTCGCTGTTTGAAGAAGGACTTGCATTAATCCCCATGAACTATCTTTCAAGTGCGCTTCATACCGGCTCGCATTCACATCCCAATTACTCTCTTGTTTGATAATACCTTTCACAAGATTTTGGTCAACACCATATCGTATTGCAATTGATTCAACAAGTGGTGTTAACGAATCACTTGTTACGCGGACGGCGCCGAGCATGATGACCTCCTACAAATCGTTTGTGTGTATGATCGAGAAGACCTAATATCATATCGACGCCATCAAAGAAATTATCAACATCAGATTTGATTGTTGCTGTTGTTTGATTCAACCTTGCTACAACTGGTTCTTCGTCTACTTCTTCTTCTCTATGCGGCTGAGCATCTTCAGTGTATTGAAACTCACTGTATGGATCCATCTCCACCGATTCAGGTACGTAGACTCCATTCACAATCTTTGTGTTCACAACGGTCATATATCACCGTTAGTTTTTAATTGATGGTTCACGATCAAATTTTACTTGTGCTGCAGCATCAACATATTTAAACATGACATCAATCGCAATGTTTTGAAGTAGCTTACAAAGGTCAGGTGGACTTAATGTTGAATTCAAGTTCACCTGACCTTTCTCGTCAACTTCTAGCGTTACGATTGGTTTTGCAAATGGGTTGATAATGCCATCAGTCTTAATTAATCGATTTGACATAGTACCCTCTATTATTTCCCTATTATTTTTTCAAGATAAAAATCAACCCTAATGCGCCAGCACCGACTAACAATGGTACAGTCCAACCACTGAGTAATCCACCTGATTGGCTGACCATATACGGTTGAACACCAGTCATTGGTTGCGTATATGCAATATTTGCTGTTCGCGCTACTTGCTGTAATTGCGCTGTTTGAGTTTTCTGTTGCTGAATATTTTGTACGCGATTATAGATATTGAATCCAGCCGTTACACCATTTGAAAGAAAATTTCCTAACGAATCTAAAAATGATGGCGTCTCTCCCAACATTGTATCATGTACGTTATACATTATTTTCCTCCAGTTGGAACTGGCGTATTCAATGCAACTTCAACATCTACTTTTGTCTTCACTGCCGCTTTCCATCTGAAGAAAATAACACCAATACCAAGAATGGTGTCAATCGTTTCAGAAATCATTTGATCACTAACATCAACACCAGCAAACTTCAATAACTGATGGATAATCACAAATGCGCCAACGAGGTATGTTCTCAATCCTTCCATCTTATTTCCTCCTCATGTATAGAATTAATCCAAGTCCCAAAACACCTGCACCTGCTACCCATAACATTGTGTTATCACTACTGAGCTGATAGTATGGACGTTGTGCTGCTTGAATTTGTGCTACTGCCATTTCCTGTTTTTGTGCTTCTCGATTTGCGAGAATATCAGTAACACCGGTCGCAACCTTCAAACCAGACGACACAAGATTTTCTAAAAACCCAAGAGGACTTCTTGACGTTGTCGCTGTTGGACTCGTCGCAGGAGGTGCTTCTCCTAATCCCAATTCTTGTGCTGTTGGAATATCACGGAAATACGCACCAAGATTTTCTGCAACTCGTTGTTTGGCCTTCCGATTCCAAACAGCTTTATACCGATGAAGTTCTGGCGACTTCTCCCACTTCTTTAATTTTGATGACGCTGATAATGGACCTGGAACTTGTCGCTCATAAAACCATGGATTACTGCGTACTTGTGCAGCTGGTCGTACATACTTCGGATTTTTGAAACTGATTCCTGGTTGATACAATACATCCTTACCACTCGTCTGTGTTGAGATCGGTTCTTCAGTTGTCATCATAACCTCCAATTCTACTTCTTCGATTTACCAGAAAACAACATATACGCTACTACAACTCCACCACCAACAATCAACCATGTTGGAATATCAGCGCCAGTTGAAGCAATAACCTCTTGATTTGCTTGATCTTGAACAAATTCACTTCCAGGAGGACCAAAACCACCGCCACCTCCTGTCATCATCATCATACCACCACCGCCTGGTGCTACGACACCTCCACCACTACCAAATGGTGTTGCATACGACGTATATGGATCATAACTCATTGGTAGCCCTGTTGATCCAACAGGTATTCCACCAGGTAATAGGTTTGGATCACCACCTCCACCAACCATTACAACTTGTGACGGCATACCACCTTGTTGTTGTTGTTGCTGTGGCGCTCCTCCACCACCAGTTAATGCACCCATTGTTTTTGATCCAATATCAAGCACCTTACCAACAGTATCAAGTGATGGCATACTCACGTTACTGAATAACGATTTTGTTGCTGTTGATACTGCCTTTGTCGCTGTTGATAGCAATGATGTCGATGGTAACGTCACTGGCGTCGTACCTGGAGGAGCCGCAATCACGTTACTTGAACCAGAACCTCCAAATTTACTCATTGCCATACCACCAACAGCGTATGCTGTACCAGCTGCAGCAATACCGCCAGCAATTGTCCCAATCGTCTTCATTGTATTGGAATTGAAAAACTTATCAGTTTTCACAAGACCAAGTGTATACGTATTTGTAATACCTTGCGCCCAATTTCTCATCTGCCCACTTGAAAATGGTACGTAGAATCTATTTTTCTGTGGGTCATACATCCCGGCTGTCGCCATTTTTACGATACCACTTCCAAGATTTTTCATAACGTCTAAAATACCGTCAACTTCACCGAGCCCATGACCATTAATCATATGATCTGATGGCCGCATCAATCGACCTGATCGATGATAAATCACGACCGGATTTTTCTCTTCAATAGAAAACATACGACCTCACAATCTATCGTTTACCAGACTCAACTTTCTCTAATGGCGCGGTTACACGCGTTGAGCGATCAAGTAATATATCAACAGTATGTTTGATCTCTGCTTGGCTCTCATTAATTCTTGCTTGGCTTGTTCGAACACTATCAATATCAAGTTGCAATCGACTCACATCACCTTTCAACATACTGACATCCGCGCGTATAAATGTAAATGCAACAGCGATTGATACGATCACTGCACCAACGGATAAAAATTCTCCAATGCTAAGGTTGAATGCCGGTCTGTCCGCCATTCTGTAACTCCTTTATTGCATGCATCTGGCTTTCCACAAGTTTTAACCTCGTATGCATGTTCGCTGTTGCATTTGTAAGTACGAACAACCAATATCCAGTGAATATACTTACAATTGCGACGACGATATAAATTACCTGTCGCATATTGCCTCTACTACAGTTCGAAGATTTTTAATGGTAATGTTGCACCAGCAACTGCCCATAATTGCAAGTTTTCTTGCAAGAAGAATCGTTGGTTTTGACCATTCAATAATGGAAATCCTGAAGTCGTCGTCACTCCAGGTCCTCCAAGATAAATCGTTTGCGAGATTCCTGAACTTGTTCCGATCAACCCATTCTTCAAGACAAATCCAACTGAAAATGTCGCTGTCGTACCACCTGTAATCGAATACGAAATTCGTGCGTCTGTTGCGGTACCTTGTTCTCCAACATACGCATAATACGTACCTACAGTAGTAATTGCTGAGAAGATCACTTGTGACGTTGCCCAGTTTCCTGTCACTGGGTCAAGTGTCTCTAACGTAATCGTTAAACTTCCGCCACCAACAATGGCTGAAAGATCCAGATAATAATGTGCTGAAATAAAGTTTGCAACACCTAACGCTGCTGATGTTCCAGTCAACGTTCGTGCAGCAGATGCCAATAATGTTCCAGCCGATGTTGCACCAGCTAATTCATTTGGATTGAGAATGATATATCCGCGCAAATACTCTGCATTAATGATGAGCTCAGGTGTCGTTGTTACAGTGACTGTTCTTCCAAGTAATCCACGCCGTAAAATCGCCGTTGATGCAAGTACGCCAGTATCGTTTGCAATACGGCTTAGCAACCCTCCCATTGGATCTTGTGCGCCATCACCAATTGGTGATAGTGATCCATCTGGATTTCGTTGATAGTTCTCCACAATTCGTGGATACATATCAATTGGAATATCTGGATACTCCAATGATTTTGGCCCATTCACCAACTCGCTCATATCAAAACCGAAATCTTCTTCTGGACCTCTTAACCCATGTCCATTCCTTCTCGGCGGTCGACGCCCAGTAATTCTCCGAGCCATCATATCTGCCGGTAATTGAGCAACTGGCAATGATGTTGGCCCATTAATATAATTACCCCATACATTTCTTGGCATACGTAACCTCATTCAATTAGTAGAGCTTTTCTCCACTGAACGTCAACACCAATCGATTTGCTGCGCCTGATAAATCTTGCGCAGTAATATTGATCACTGATCCACGATAAATAAATCTTGGTGCTGGTAATGAATTTGGAAATTGCGCATTTCCAAACAAGTTATCAACATGGATACTTGTATTCATCCATTGCCGTTCAGTCGCGTTATCCTTAATCGCGATAAGCGCTGGTCCAGTTCGCGTGGCTGTTAACTTCTTCACAATGAAGTGCGAATCGATATTCACTGACAGATTCACAGACGCTGTCGAATTCGCCGACAACGACAACGTCGCTGTATAATCAAAATACGGCGTTGCTTTCCACTGTTCATCCCATGGCGCATTTCCTTTTCGAAGCTTTGCACCATGAAACGCCTGTCTCAATGAATTAGTCGTTGCACCACCATAGACTGCTAACCCGGCTGCACCTGTAAAATCAGCCACTGACGTTGTGAACGTTGACGCTGCTCGAATAATCATTGGCTTCGTCAGAATATACGGTAAAAAATTGTTTGGGTGAATCCCAACATCTACGACACCTGACGTAAAGAGAATTGTTCCACTCACACAACGGAGATCGAGTGGTGAATTGTTTGCAAATCGCCCATACGCATCATCTCGATATGAAACGTAAATACGACTGTCAGTCGCAATATGCGAACGTTTCATCAACTCAAAATCTGCGTCGCTATCAAATCGTGTCGTAATATCGGTAAATGCTTGTGCTGATGGAAGCCCATTCGCAACACCTGCTGGAATAGCGGTATTCGTAAAATCGTAAATAAAATATTCTTTCCACGCCATAATACCATCTCCTTCTTACTACTGCCAAGTAGGAAGGGTTCCCACTGACAGGGATTATTTATAATTGATTGAAACTCGATGCTGGCCTTTCGACCAGCATCGAGCTTGACTACCACACAACCAACGTTTAGGTCGGTCGGCGCATGTACGCATGGAGCATCAAATAGATGTCCATCGTCTGATCAATCGGAGGAGAATTGTCCACGTTCAACTGCACCGTGAAGTTCTCATCAGTGATGTTACAAAGGCCACAATTTTCATTGTGGCTCCATTATTTCCATAATGGCTCGGATCATATCATCATTGGATCATCCAATGTCCCGCGCTGTGATCTCTACACCTTCCTTCTTACGAAGGCTTGGTTCGGTATTATCCGGTCTGGACTTCCACCGAATTCACGGGATGTTCCATACGCATTATGCGTACGCCGCTAGAGTTAACGGATTGATTGTGATCGGGATCGGGAACTTGTCATTATTGTTACAACAATCGAATTTGCATTGCGCGTTTTGCCTTCTCACCTTTTACCCACTCAGCCCAATTTATTGACAATGCTTTCTTCGATTGCGCTTGATAATTTCTTACCAAGTCCTTACATTGCTGTAAGGTTCGGACTATATCATCATTGGTTGCCCAATGTTCCGCGCGATGGAGTAATGGATTAATCTTATATTGCATGGACTCATGGACAAATGGCCGAATCAACTCTATGAATTTCTTCGCGTTTTCAGTATCCATCACAACATACGGATACCGTCCATGATTGATTGCAACATCTAACTTCCAAGCCTCATTAAAATAGTCTTTAATGATCTTGTTTTCTTCCATTGAATAACTACACGTTGCAATTGACAATCCGTAGATGGTTCCATCTTTTTGATTGTCATATCCATTCAAATGCCCATCATCCTGATACCAAATTGCAAGAGATAATGGTGATAGCCTTCGCAACACATTCAACCGCACTTTCTTCTTCCACCCTCCATCTTCATGAGTATAAAAATCTCTATGCGTATGATAGAGTGGTCGAAGCCTGAATGTGTGTGCTTGCAAAATACTTGGCCGTTTTCCTCGATTACTTATGCCGACAAAAAAATCATCGACAAGTGGCGCAAGTAATTGCATCTTCCATAACAAATACGAAAATTGCCTTGCACTATGTGTAAGTATAAGGCGTCCTTTCATTGTATTTGCGTTTTGCTGTGCAATATGGCTATCGCCTAACATCGTCCCAAGAAGTATTTTCTTTGCAATTCGTACTGGTGACGTGATCATCCATTTCTCCTAGTCTCTACACCTTCCTCATTACTGAGGCTTGGCTCGGGATTGGCCGATTTGGCTATTCCCCGAATTCACGGAATTGTTTACCGCCGATGCACAAATATTAATTCCACATCGGCACGTTCTGTCCACCACCACCAGCCGTTCCGTTAATGCTGTTCGCAGTCGCAGTCACGACTGGATTCATTTCCGGAATGGTGATCAACGGCAAGAAGATGATGTCCTTGTCGACGATCCGGAACTGGAGATACGAACCACCGCGAATGATTTCTCGATCGCGGGTAACGTTCGTCGCGTTCTGGTTCGCACTCAAAAACCCAACGGACGCACCAACCACCTTGAACATCTTGGTCGGAACGACGTTCGAGTTTTCGATGTTCGTATCACGGAAGGTTTTCACCTTCGCTGCGGCCGTCCATACGCCAGCAGCCACAGTCGACAACAACGTTGCCGTCTGCCCACGTGAAGACGAGAAGAATCCAAGCGCGCTGGTTCCAGCGGCCGGATAATTGACGCGATCGTAGAGAGGCTGCCCGTTTTGTGTTACGCTCGAAGCTTAAGCGCTAATGAAGCTTTTGGACCTTTAACGTATTCAGCCCAATCTAATGTTAACGCTTTCTTCGATTGCGCTTGATAATTTCTTACCAAGTCCTTACATTGCTGTAAGGTTCGGACTATCTCTTCATGAGAATACTCATGTTCTGCGCAATGGTGGAATGGATCAATCTTATACTGCATTGTTGGATGTACAAATGGTCGAATGAGCTCAATAAACTTCTCAGTCGATTCTTTGCACATTCCAATATAACAGTACTGACGTCCGCGATCAACAACATGCACGTCTATTTTCCAAGCTTCCATGAAATACTGTTGTATGATCTCATGCTCAGCATTAGAAAAACAATACGTTGCTAACCGCAAGCCTTTCAACCGACCATCATTACTATTGTAAAGGCTCCCGTCATCTTGAAACCAACATGCGAGTGAAAGCGGCGACAATCTCCGTAATACGTTCAATCGTACAACCTTCTTATAACGATCATGCTCACGCACATACAAATCTTTATGCACATGATATAATGATCGTACTTTACGAGAAACTGCTTGTACAATTGGCCGATTCGCTGACGACATACGCATTTTTACGTAGAAATCGCCAACTAATGGAAAGATTGCCTGCATCTTCCATAACAAATAATCAAACTGCCGTGCGCCTTGCGTCAGAATAATTTTTCCTTTTCCTGTATCATTGCGATCGCCAATAAATCCATCACCTAATACAGTACCAAGAATAACTTTCTGCGCAAAGCGCACAGGAGAAATTATTGTTCGCATGTTCCACCTAGTCTCTACACCTTCTTGCGAATACGCAAGCTTGGCTCGGTATTGTCCATAACTGCTCTACTATCAATTATGGAGTTTCACCGAATTCACAGAATTTTAAATCTCCAGCAAATTTAGAGATCTTCTGGCATTTCTGCACGTTGCGTCCGATACTGCTGTGCTCTCATCGGATCTTGAACTGGACCTGCCATGTGTAACACCCCTTATAGAAAAGTTAGGCCACTTGCGACGAATCGCATGGGCACAAGATTGCGACGAAACTCACTAACAACTAGGTCGCTGTCGCGTACGACCCATACTGCCCATCATACGGATAAGAACCGAGTGGGAATGCCTGCATTCCACCATCATCAGGATACGCATTGATCTGGTTCGGGAATGCGTTCACCTGAGAATCGCTCTCTTCCGTATATCCATCATACTCAAACCCAACACCAGCAAGCCCAGCCGGCAAGATGGCTGGCAACACGAACTGTTTCAACAGATCGTATGCCACAAGACTGGTGCCAACAACGGTCCAGACTTTTCCATGCTCACCACTCACATACTTGCTGACCAACATCCCACCACCAAACGCAACGCCAACACGAAGACCGAGCATCAACCAAGGATTGGAAACGCCAGCCAATCGTGCGACGTAACCGGGCGCAATGCCCGCTGCAACTGCCGACAATCCGCCAGTCACAGCCAACGGCGCCCAACCACGCACATCCATCGCGCCCTTCAACGAGGACACGACTGGATTTCTCCGACGATGAAAGTACCGCATAGGATTACCTCCAACTGTTATTAATGTTTCACCTACTGGATTTGACTTCCGCCCACTTTTCCGACGTACAACCTTTGCACCAGAACGGTGCCGCGTTCTTGCGTATCGCGGTGGGTTAATGAGAAACGGCTCCCGCATAATAACCTCCTACTTTACATCTGTTACTCATACTCAAAAAACTTCCATAAAGGTTTTCCACGTCGTGAGCGAACGACAAGATCACCTTTACGCAGACGAACACTACCTGACTTTGGCACTCCAAATACTGACGAACCTTTTTCAAACTTATGCTTGAATGGCTTCTTCGGCCACAATGACCGACTGCCTTTTCTCGCAAATATCCCCTCGATATTTTCATAAATCTCAACGAGTCGAGGATCCCGTCGAGCTTTTTGTTTTCTTTTTGCCATACTTACCTCATCCATTGATGTGCGATCTTCGATAACTGTGTTGCTACAGACTTTAATTTCTTCAATGCCTTCACTGACTTCGTATGGTTCTTCCCAGAAATTCCATATCCTGGTGTCGTATTTGTCACCACTGATAATTGCACAATTCCAACCGAACATGCTTCAATTGCCTTATGTAAATGCACGACTGCCCCTTTATTTTCAATCGTCTTTCCCATCATCTTCCTCTTCATCAATCCATTCTTCGATCCACTTTTCCATTCCACTTGATAAATTTGCAGTTGATCGCGCTGCTTTTATCCAAAAATCTTGTTCAGCACCAGACTTACTTACTCGAATGTATTTCTCATATTCTTTACTCATAATTTCAAGAATATGATTTGGCGCGACGCGTTGCACAAGTGGTAACAACACTCGCTTCAACTCTTCATAACTCATTGACTGCTTTTTCGGTTTCTTCTTTCGCCGCGCCATATACCACCTACTCCACTGTAATCGTCAAGTTTGTTGGTGCTTTTGATTTTCCACAATCTGGTGTTACTGCGCTCTTTACCACTGATGCAGGACCAGCACGCGCACTTTCATTTCCAATTGTATTGCTCGCTGTTGCATGTACTGTGATCGTTGTTGTCTTACATACTGATGGATCATTGACTGCGATTACCTTTGATACTGTCCCACCACCAGTGGCCTTTGTTGCTGGAATCACAATCTTCTGCTCAACACCATTGTCTTGCTTTAGATAGATCGCAATCTCTTTCAGATTTGTAATTGGATCACCACCAACCGTTTGATTCGGCTCAATGTACGTCACCGTCACAGTTGTTGCGGCATGCCCAAAACTTCCCATTAGCACCAACACAAATGCCCACGTTAATACTGCAACTTTCCAGCTCATATCACCCTCCTTATTGGTTAATGCTGGCTCTTTCTTTTGCGCAGAGAACCAGCGAGAACTGCGGAGGGTCGCACGTTTTTTATCCGCCTTTCGGCGGCCTGGACGTACGCAACCAGGAGGGAACCCTATTACCTCCAATACTGCATCCCTCTCAGTTTACTCAACCGTGTACTTGTTGATCTCCGTCGACGTTTTGGATTCGTTGCCCGTTTTGGCATTGTCTGTATCATTTCATCTAACATCTTCTGCTGGTGACGCTCACAAATTCCATGAGACTTTGGTCCATCTTTTGGTCCATCTTTCAAGACTGTCTCAATTCCTTCACGCTCACACCATGCACACAATGTTCTCATAACCACTCCAAATGTTCCATTGTCCAACGAACTGTTTTTTCAAGCGATGATTCAAAATCAACTGGTGGCTCCCATCCCATTGACTTCATCTTTTCACCACTGAGTGCATATCGTAAATCATGCCCAGGTCGAGATGAATGAAAATCAACTAACTCATATGTCAATGGATTACCAACGATCTTCGCAATCTTCAATGCAAGCGTTAAGTTATCAACTTCTTCAGAACCGACGATATTATACTTCTCACCTTTTTCACCGTTTGCATACACAAACAATACTGCATCAGCAACGTTCCGTGCATGAATGTAAAACCGACTCCCAGCTTTTGTTTTGTCTTTGTTTGCATGAATGGAAACCTTTTTTCCAAAGACCAAACTATGCATAACTAATGGAATGAACTTCTCACTATGTTGCCGTTCACCAAAGACATTCATACAATGTGTGATACGAACGTCGATATCGTATGTATTTGCAAATGCAAGACACAGTTCCTCAGCGCCTGCTTTTGTTGCAGCATACGGATTTCCACTTTTATATCGATCCCATTCTTTAAATGCTACACCATCAGCTGCAGGCCCAAAAACCTCATCAGTTGAAAAATAAATCATTGTTGATCTTGCTTGATATCTTCGCATGAATTCTAATATGTTGGCTGTCCCAACAACATTATCATGCACAAAACTCACTGGATCAATGATCGATCGATCAACATGCGTTGATGCACCAACATGTAAGACCAATTGTACATCCCCGATTAACCGTGCAACTGATGCTGAAATCGGCGCTCGAAAATCATGATATACCCAATCGATCCTCTCCCGATATTCTCCAATGTTAGCCTTTATCACGTCGAACACTCGATTGAGATTTCCACTAATATCCAATCGATCAAGTAAGACAATTTCCCAGTTTGTCTTCTTGAGAATATGTTCAACGATATGATGCCCAATGAATCCAGCTCCTCCAGTTAATAACACCCTCATGCGCTACCTCCTACAGTTCAAGCTTTCTCAATACAAATTGAATATCAGCCACCACATTAAAATAATGTTTTCGTGCCCACTCACGGGCTTCAGCTGCGAGTGGCTCATATTCAGGTAGCAATGCATACGTCATCGCAATCGCTTGAAAATTGCATTTCGCCGCATAATGTCCAACGTTCATTGCTTTGGCTTTGTCTTTATTGTAGTAGTCAAACGTCAGCTCAGTAATTGCACGTACGTGTGTTGGATCTTGCCATGCACGAATTGACGTAAAGTATGGCGCCACAATTGTAATGGTACCACTTGGCATCAAACAGCGCCATGCTTCTTCCATGAATCGATGCAACCCAAATGAACCATCAGCCAGTGTAACCGGGATATGCTCCACATAATGACAACAGCTCATCTCATAAATGCTGTTGTCTTCAAACGGCCATGGAAATACTGACAAATCATGCACGACATCTACAACATCGGTTTGAATGGCATCAACACCAACGAAACCTTCACGTTTTTGTGAACCACATGCGAGATCAACCTTCACCAACTCCTTCTCAGATGGCTTTGAAAAATCACCATCTGCTGTAATCTCTTGTGGCGCAGTTCCCCATTCTACTTTTGTTTCCACAGACATGCAACTACCCTCCTTTACCCTCAGTTCAATATGATTTCATTACCCATTCAATTCATCATCTAAATCATCTGCCGCATCACCCATGTATATTGCAAGTTTGTTAATCATCCTCGCAATTTTTACATCACCAGCCTTTACATCAATCTTTTGCGCAGCTTGAAGTCCTTTCATTGACGCTGATTCTAACACCTCAATGAAATTATTCGCAATCTCAAAAACAGAATCACTATACTGTGGGTTTAATCGCCGTGACCGTTTCCGTCTCTTTGTCATTTTTCTCTCCTTAATAAATCATTCCAGTATGCACATCTAAATGTGCAACTCGAACGCCGGTATGTACACCAATCCGACCACCGAGTTCTTTCACTTTACCGTAGAACCACACGTCTTCAGTGTGTGTCACTATACTTTCAGGTAATGCATACTCCTTAATACTCTCTGGCATGCCTTTTCGCAATGATGGACCAGTCTTAAAGAATGGTTGACCTGGATATTTCTCTGCAAACTTCTCTAACATCTCAACACGAATGAGCGTAAAATCCAACCCAGTGAGATCGACCCATATGACCTCACCGACTTTGAAATGTTTTCCAGGTAATAACCGACCGACTGTATCATGTCGCCATGTCAATGGTGTTGGCGGCTCACCTTTCCAATAATACAAGCCAGTCAAACAATCCCAATGATTGGCTTCTGCTTCTTCGTACAATCGTACGAATCCATCCCATGGTGGAATCATGTCATCACCAAGAAAGAATAACCATCGTGGCCGTTGTTCTTTTGGCATTGACATAATGTGCTGTGCTGCCATATCACGGCCTTTTCCAACTTCCATACCTTTAATGATATGCTGAAACACTTGGCCATTGATTGGCATCTGCATCCGACCAAATCCAACGAGAAATTCAATCGGTACTTTTCCAAGTGTTAAAATCGTACACATGATATGGCAACGTTGATGGCTGCCAAGTTCGATCTCCTCAATTTTTGTTTCTGCTGGCATCCGCATAATTGATCCCTTTCTTTACATCTACCCTCTCACCCTCTTAACACTTGTTCCCCTTTTTCTTCTCGTTCTTCTTCCCCTTTTCATCCTTCTTCGTCTTTCCCACTCCAATCACCTCCCTTACATTTCATAATGGTTAAATTCCCATATCAATAAGAAAACAAACTACGCTCCCTCCTGATACTGCCCATAATTGTGCATTTTCAGTCATTGAAAATACCAATGGTGAAATGTACGCATTCACCGCAAAACCAGACACAATCGAAACATCTTGTCCACCAATAAATACTGCGTTTACTGTATCAATAACACCTAATACATACATTCGCGCTTCAACTGGTGGAATGATTTGAATTGGCGTCGATGTCACTGTAAACTGCTGTGTCCGTACTGATTTCCCAAAGACAATTGACGGCGTCAACTGATATCGTCCGACAAATCTCTTAAACGGTGCCAACTCAAGCTCATCATAATAACTCATTTCATCACCTACGCCACATATACAACTGGCGCAACTACAGCATCAGTTGGCTCAATCACATTAATTGTAAACTCATCACCATGAACTTGTGTGTCGTCATAATGAATTGACGAAATTTTTATATAATACGTACCTGTTACTGAACCATCAACAAAAAAGTACGGGTCTATTGCAAATACACCATCAGGATTATTTGTCGATGCACTCAATGTAATATCATAAAAATAACTCCCAGTACTTCTGCCAACACGAACTCGAAATGCTTTTGGTTGTTGCCGATCTTTTGGATACGTCCATCTAATTTTTGATGTATGTAATATAACATCCATATTACTTTTCCTTTCGCCAATACACGCCAAAATCGTCTATTCGAATTATTGGTTCAATGATGCTATATTTTTCACGGTATTGCGTTATTGCTTGTCTGCAACACTCTAATCCAAAATCATCAACAATCAAAAATCCTCCAACTGAAAGTCGTGGATACAAATTTTCTAAGATATCAATTGTTGATTCGAACAAATCACCATCAGCTCGTACCACTGAAAATGTCTCATGCAACTTTGGTAATGAATCCTCAAAATATCCTCTCACAAAAATAACACGATCATCTAAATACCCATATTTCTGAAAATTTTCCTTAACTTCTTCTTCGGATATCTTTAAGGTTTCATTCGTAAGAAAATCTGCACCCTTATCCCAATTAAATTTCGGTACTGGAAAACCACAAAATGAATCTGCTACAAATACTTTCTTTTGACTGTTGCGTGCATCAAGTATCGCTTTTGCATAGATACACGCACCACCTCTCCAAACACCGCACTCAATCACATCACCAGAAATATTTTCCTTGACTACTGTCTCAATACAATACCGAAAATTATCCATTCGCTCAATACTTAACATACTCTCAGCATCTTGTGGCCAATCACTACCAATACCGATACGTTCATCACAACGTAATATTGACCGCTTAAGATTTTCAAGCGCATCAATCATTACAGTCATTTCACCCTCTCAAAATACCCATCCCGATTAAACGTCAACATGAACATTACCTCATACGCGATATACTCATCTTACGTTTTGTTGCTTCAGAGTGTTTCATACCAGTGCGTCTTAATGCTTGTTGACGCCGTCGACTTACTGTCCACCATTTCTTACACGACTCTGAAATCTTTCTCTTTTGTTTAACCGATACTATTCTTTTCTTTGCTGCCTCTGAAATTTTGCGCTTCCATTCTTTTGTAAATACTCGGCCTTTATTTGCAATTGATATTCTACGTTTTGTTGAGTATGACAATTTCCAATGGCATCCTCGAACACCGCCTCCACCATCGGCAGAATTGTATACGTTACGCTTACCAAGTTTCTTCCTATATTTCCCAATTAACAAAATCTCGACCTTATTTGCTTCTGTATTTGTTTTAACAACTTTTAATATTTTGCATGAAAAATTTTCTTTTCCATGCTTACGAATTGCTCGACAAATAACCATATCCAAACGCGAGTTCAAATGTGTACGAAACCTTCTTGCCACTGTTCGACTAGTTTGACCAATATAAATTTTACCATTCTTCTTGTTGGTAATTTTATATATTTCGATCATTGTACTCGCTCGAAAAAACCTCCCCGGCAAAAAGTAAGCATGAACTTTTCACACATATAATCTGGCTTGTACTGATATCCATGTTGCTCATGCTCACTAAACCATTCTTCTACTGCGTCTTTTGGTCCTTGACAATTGTTCGTATCTTCCACAATCAATGGGCATCCAACTGACACGAGTGGTGCGTATACTTCCAACTCTTTCAGCACATGCTCCTTTGAATGGTCGCTATCAAGAATCACCATCACACGCTGACAATAATACGCAGCAATGTGTGCTTTCACTCGTGCAACGATCTCGTCATCAACTGATGATCCCAACCAAAAATGCACATCACTCTGTTTTGCTTTCCCATGCAAATTGTCATGGGTAATATCGATACTAATCACTGTCGATGGACAAATGTTCTTTACAGTATCACTCAAGAACATCGCACTTCCACCACGACATGAGCCAGTCTCAATGATCAAATCTGGTCGACATGCTTCAATCAACTCTTGATAGATCCATAAATCCGTTGGTGCTTTAAACAGCGTCACACCACGATAGCGTGTATTGCACCATGTCTGCTTTTCCATTTGATAATACAACGCATTAAACTCTCGAATCAACTTCGAGAATTTCATTTTCTCTGCATCCGAATATCGTTGTGCTGCAATGAATTCTGCTTGTGATCGTGCTTGTTCCATTGCCTCTTTCACACGCTCATCTTCACCAACAATTTCAACGCTCATTTCTTCACCCTTTATTGTCCCAAACGTTGTCGATGGTAACATCCCTCTACCCCCTCCTCAATGGCTCGCATAACTGCTAGCTTGCCAGTTTCCCAGCAAGCTAGCAATCACTAACAATTACCGGATGATGCTATGCGCAACAACCGCCGTCACCTTCAATTGCGGCGACGATTGACTTCCTGAACCAAACAGCGAAACGTTTGTCGCATTGGCAGTTGCCAACGGCAAAATTCCAGATGCCGTCGTCGCAGCGCCGTCACCAGCCACAATAATAAAATCTGGTGCCGCCGGCAATCCATGCGCAAATGACGCAGATGCGTTTGACGCAAATGAAGCAATCGTCCGAACGTCAATAAAACTTCCTAACAGTGCCATGTCAAACTCCTTTCAAGAGTGGTAAATAATATTGTTGCTGTCTCCCACTCTGGATCGTTCCCGCTGGCCATATTGGCTTGTGCTCCCATGCACCTCAGCGACGATCACGTCATCTCGAATCTCTCACTAGCAGAGAGATTGGTTGTTTACTTTCGCAACAGTAAAACTGCTGCGACTGCAGCGAGACCAATCACTGGCCATGTCATGCTCGTCGACAACCCTGGCTGCACAACTCCGCCAGCTTGCTGTTCCAAACTAGCCACATTTCGAAGATGCGACAACAACCGGGTCCCTACGTCCCCAAGCGAAATCGCATCAGAAATGGACCACGCTCCTGTTTGAAACTGTGCAATCTTGGTCTGCGCTTCTCCCATTTCTTTTTCCAACCGCATATGCACAGCCAATAACCCACTGGCTTGTGATCGAATACTAATGGCTGGACTTTGTTCAAGCCGTCGTAACTTTTGCTCGGCCTGCAAAAATTCTCCAACCTTCCCTTTCAATAATGCTTGCACGTCTTCAAATGCTGAGAGTGTGCCTAATCCAATCATACAATGTCTCTCCTATCCTGGTAACCCAAACAGAATGACATCCGTCGTCAACAATGTCACGCCTCGTTCTGCGCCTTGCGCAATGATCTTATTTCGCCACGCTGTAATGTTGTTAGCCACACTAATCCCAGTGTTCACCACATAATCAGAGCCATAACTATAATTTGGTGGCCCAATGACTGCCGCCGTATAATGCATTCTTACATCACCAGTAAAGTCATCAACTGATGTACCAGTTGGAACAACGATTGCCTTTGCTATATCAACCTCCTACAGTTTCGACTTGTCTGCGAGTTTCATGGCTTTCTGCAATAAGTCATCAATCTTCATTACACTCTTTAATCGTAATCGATTGGCTGGCGTATTCCCACCTGGTTGTTCCTCAATCGTCATCTCCAAATCACCACCAATGCCTTCAACGACGTCAAGTGCTTCATGAATGGCTCGTGCGAGATCTCCCATACATCCTCCAAATTTATGAGACGGCTTTCTTCGCTGTAAGATACCAAAATGCTGCATAACCCAATGCACCAAGTACTGCAATCGTCGCCAAATTTCCACCAGCTTGTGATGCAATTTTCTCAACAATCGATTCCGGTGGTCGAGCTGCCGTGAGAATCTCAGCCATTTGTCCTGACGTCACTTTTCCTTCAATCACAGTCTGTGTCAAATCTTTCTTAAAGCGATAATCTTGCCATAGTGACATCCCAACCGTCACCACATACGCCAATGCCGCAATGCCTGCCGCACTAATGGCAATGAGTGGTGCAATGCCTAATCCATGATTCCCACTCACCCCATTGACACCAGTAAACCAACTTTGTATCCATCCAGTCACTGTTGGTTCTTTGTAGACTTGTGGCGTCGTTGGTGCTTTTGTCGTCGGCACGATCGGTGCACCACTGCCATTGGCTTGATTGGCCACTGCCATCCATTGCGGCAAATAGGTATCGATATAGCCTTTAACTTTCCATGCTTTCGCAATGTCGTCATTCACCTTATCAATTTCCAACTTCATTGCATCAATGGCTCGACGATCACCTTTCTTTTCTAAATTTGAGACGGTAATCCCAAGTTTCATCGCATGATTGGTTGCCCATGTTGGTAACTCCCGCAACTCTGCAATTCGATCTTTAATCGCTTGCCAATAGGAATTAAAATTCAATGTCTCAATACCATCAATCGTTGCAGGCATCCGATCATACGTATACATTGTTTATCCTCCATCATACAATCTCAAAATCTTCTTTGCGAGCCGTTGGACTTTCTTCCAATATCGCACTTCTCGTTGCGTGCGCTCATTTCGTTTCACATGACCACAACGCTCAAGTTCACGAATACGATGATTGAGAAACCGAATGAGCGCATCAACATGTAATGCATTCATCGTTTAATGAGAAAATGATAGATGGCCCACATCCCAACTCCCAACCCTATGAAAATCTTGATCGGCTTATCTTGATTCTCTTCAAACAGTTGATCACGTGTCGTCGCCACGTCACTCATCACATCCATTTTCCGTTGCGTTTCTTTAAAGACATCTGTTAATACTGTAAATGGATCTGTTTGTATCTCTTCACCAAGAAATGCCATCATCCACCTCAATATTGCCGCAACTCAGTCGATTGAAAAATATCACCAATGCTGTCGACCAATTCTTGACAATTCATCGCAATCACAACAAGATCTCGTTTCATCGCCGTAAAATTTCTCGTATCGTCGCTCAGCTCGTACTCACGTTTTACGCCATCCACGATCTTATAGAGCACATTGATGGCTCGTCGAATCTCTTTCTTCTTTCGCACATACTTCCGACGTTTGTAGTTCATGCTTGCAACTCCATCACACGCGTGATGTTTGCCGATTCCCAACCAAACCATTTATCTGGTCGTACAGTATCAGTGACAATCCATCGACCACCAACGTACACCATCCCATACACATGCGAGAATTTTCCGTTATATCCAACTGTCTTAATGACGACAGGAAACCCAACCGATTTCATCAATGACAGCGAGAGGACTGTCATATCATCACAATCTCCTATCGGTCGTGCTGCCTTCCCTTGCTGAAAATCCCGAATACCTTGCAACACGATTGGCGGTGTTTGAATGTACTCCCATCCATACGGATCCCGTGTATATCGCACATTGTCTCTCACAAAGTTATGAATGGCTTCCGCCTCATCATACTTCTGATTTACCATTACATTCGCAAGCACGGTTCTTGCCCATTCACGTACAAGAGGATTGCGTGACGACATATTAATGATGTGCGCCATCTTTTGTACTGTGCGTTGAATGGCCGCATCACCATGCCCAATTTCATGCTCACGCAATGTCTCTTGTGATTCATCAATGACTCGCCCAAGTGGCATATGCATGCAATCACCTATGGTGTGCTATACCCTGTTAATGTGACTGTCTCTACCGTACCTGCTCCACCAGCCGCTGTAAATTCCAATGTCATGGCCGTATTCGCTGAACCTGTCATATTCATCCCAGACAAATCTACACAACCACCTTGTTCAGCAGCGGAAAAGTTAAAGATCCACGTTCGTAACACTGTGCCAGCACCTGTTGCACCATCTCGCAAATTGACGTTGAATGGTCCAGCACCAACAGCCGTATCAGTGGCAAAACACGCTGTCATCGTTGTCGCCACATGACGAACAGTACCACCACCTGCGGCGCGTGATGCTGTGGCTTGCGTATTCGCTGCCGGTGTACTTGTCACTGACCATGTTGAGAGTGGTGCCACATACGCTGTCCCGATCGACGTTGTCGCTGTATTATTGGCGGCACTAATCGATTTCTGCCGATCCCATGTGCTCCCATTAAAGAGCCCAGCCAAACTCCATGCACCCTGAAATGTGGTCGGATTCGCTGTCCCATCTGCAGGTGTCTGTGCACCACCAGGCATGCGTGTCACATCCACATCGAGACCATTGGTCGTATCACCACGGACACGATCAAACGCCGTGCCATTAAACATGTACACTGACGTCGCCAAAATTCCGTTCGTGATGTTATCACCAACTGCTGCATCACGCACATTATTCCACAATGATGTCGTTTGTGCGACCGCCAAACCAGCCACATCACTAATGGCCGTCTTTCCAAACGTCGTAATCCCGAGCGTCAGCAAGACAGCAATGCTGACCGCACCAACTACATTCTTCCACTGCTCCAACATACATCACCTCATCGTGATTGATCAGCACCTAAATGAATTGGCCCAATGACCGATGTTTGTCGATCGACCATTGACGCAATCAACATGATACTTGCCAACAATACTCCCAACCACAACCAACGCATGATCTCACCTATCGTTTATGGCATCCAGTCAACTTCCCAGTCTCTTCACTCTTCGTACATTCCCATGATTCTGACAACAACACCGCACCATCTTTTGTAATCTGGACTGTATACGTCCCTGCCACTTCTGCGGCCAATGCCGTCTCGATCTTATTCTGCCCAATCCCAAACAAACCACCAAATGATCCGACAGATTCTTTCAACGCCGCACAACCAACGAGCGACATCCCCATCACCATCACCATTGCCACCATCATGTGTTTCATCATGACCTCCATTATTGGTTCAGTAATGCGCCACCTTTCATTGCCAATGCTGGTGGTAATGTCTCACCAACTTCCAATGTTAATCTCGCGCGACATCGCACACACACAACCACCAACTTGAATTCTCCCTGCACATCTACAGCCACGAGCTTATTACATCGTGGACAACGAAACGGCCGTTCCCCTTCAAACTGTTTCGTGAGCACGTATTTTCCCATTTCACCCTCTTATCGACTTACTTCCGAAAGAACGTTCCCATTGGCTCATCCATCCGTGATGGTTGCCCTGTGCGTGGATATATCTTTGCTGCGCGAACTGGTGCTCCCGTTCTCGTTCGCATCATCGTCCCAAAGAACCGACTGATCTTTGCTTGTGCTGGCAACTGCCCTAATCCAACGCCATTCAACGTCTGATGTTGTGCCATCTGCACATTATAATTACCAATGCGCTGTGGTGGATACCCAGCATCTGGTGATAAGAACTCCGCACTCACAAAATCGATATCACTGGCACCATCACCACTTGGCTCATACCATTCATTTGTTGCCATCATTGCCGGTGGCGCACCAAGTTTATGTCCTCCACTATACATCATGACCTCCTTTATGATCGTCGTCCACCAATCACATCGTCCACACCAACGAACTGATAGCGATTGAGTGCCTCATGTGCAATCGCACTCGAATCGCTGTACGCTGGATCTAATCGTGAGCGTAACAGCCGAAGAAAATGCAACATCGCATCTCGCAACGTCATGCGCAGATACACACACTCAATGTCCAACGTTTGCGTATCCATCACAACGATTGCGCCGTATTTACGACGCTGCGACATACTGCTGATCCTTTACGACCAACTGTAAAATTCCAGCGCACGTCTCCGTCCCACTGATTTCAACGCCACACACTGGCGCATCAGCTCGCATGAACTCATACTTCGATTCGAAAATATGCTCAGCACCACACAACCCACATCGTGATGTGATTTTCCCAACTGTATTCTCAATCACCCATCGCACAAATCCACTCAAATACTCATTGGCTTTTTGCTCAAACAACTTCCCTTGGAATTCTCCAAAGCCTGTTTCCTGTAACTGTTGCACTAATTGTTGTGCTGTCACTTGTTTCTGCTGCGCCAATGTAATCATGATCGCAGTTTGTTGATCATTCGACAACACATCGTATAATGCACCATATGCGTCTCGTTTATCACCATCAATCAACAAATATAATTGTTGGAGTAATGGTGGTAACGCTGGCTGCACAACGTCATGGCGAGTCTCTGCCTGCGCGCGTAACTGATCAGCCACAGGATCACGCTGTCCAGTTGGTTGCACTGGTGTTGGTTGCACCTGCTGCCCAGTAAAGTGTGCGCGCATTTGCTCCGGTGTTGCACCACCGACTGACCCGGTCATTTCGTCTCTAATGCCAGCGTCCGATACCGTCGGGTCCTGGAATGGACGCGTCTGAAAACCCGAGTATGGATCCATATCGGGAGGTTCATGAAATGCATCTGCAACTCCCATTCTCGGTTGTGGACCAACTGGTTGCCCATACCGTGTTGTTGGTCGTGCATCCACTGGTATTGGTTGTGGGCCAGCGTCTGCCAATCGCGTTCGTTGCAATTGTTGCGCCAACGCGGTATTTTCCGTAATGGCTTTCATATCAGCAAAAATCTTTGGTAGATGCGGTGCCACTGAATCAATCAATTTCTCAAAGATCCCTGGCCGCTCAGCCGCTTGTCCATTCGACGGCATCACATCAACGAGTGCTCCCGTTACTGCTTTCAACTTTGCAATTTGATCCAACGTATCTTCTTTTGCTGTTGGATCCCATCCCAACATTTTCATCTCAGTAATTTGCTCAACGAGTGATTTCGGTTGTGGTGCTTGTCCAAGCCCAAATGACTTCATCAAATTCATCATCATTGCCATTTGTTCTTCAATTGGCTTCGCCACTGCCTCTGACTTATTTCCTTGCATCACTGCCGTCACCAATCCCATCATGCTCGTCATCATGGTCGTCATCATCGTCATCATGGCTTGATTTGATGATGCTTCTGCTTGTTGTTTCTCTGCACGACCTGATGTGAATGCTTGCACAATCGATTGGAATTGCAAATTTGGATCCACTGCCCGAGGCATAATGCCTTCAACCGCTTTCAACATATTGCCCAATGAATTCATCTGTTCATTGGCTGCCTCGATTGGATCAACCTTCCCACTATGAATGTTCGCTGCTGCATCCTCGTTATCTCCCGCATCCACGATGATATCCGTGATTGGATATTTATTGGCTTCACGAATGCCACCCTGCCGCCAGACAACGACACGATACAGCCCGCTACCCCATTTCTTTGAACCGAATTTTCTCGTCATCGCCTTGACACGTTCCGCAATCTCCAACTCCATATCGGTCCACGTGTCGTAGTTATTAATTTGCTCTTTATATTCGAATTTACCGGGCATAATTTCCCGATACAACTTCAAATAATATCCCTGATTTTTTGGCAATGACGCCAACAATTCATCCAATACCAACTGATCCTTATCGCGCATGGTTCGAGCAAATGCATTTGGCCCATGAAATGCACCAGCAAGATCACGATCAGGATCGAACTTCCGATCTTCTCCCATTTCCTCCCGTTCAGCGATCTCCGCTTCTTCACGGATCATATCACTGAGTGGCACTCGCCGTTGTTTCCCTCTTCCCTCTCGATCTCGTATCGGCATACCATCCCCCTCTTGTTACGTCTCCCTCTATTGATTACCACCCTCCCGCTGCTGCACCTTTCTTTCGTCTCGACACTGCCACAACTCCCACTGCCGCCAATAATCCCAATGGTGGATTCACAATGATTGCAATTGGTAACCCAACCATCGCACCTTTCATAAGACTGGCAGCCATCGGCTCACCAGTGACTGGCATTGGTCCGATCGGTGCGCTATACTGTTGCTCAACTGGTGCAATTTCTCCAACGAATGCCATGGTTATTCTTCCTCCATCGGTCCTTTATACCGCCGTTGCTGTGTAAAGTCTGTCGTCTTTCGCTGTTCATCTAATCGTGCAAGCACCTTGTCTTTAAATGCAATTGCCGCCTCTTCACTCTCAAACGGCCCAATGACTCGTCGTCGTTTCTTCCGTAAGAGCGATTGTTTTGTTGGCTCATGCGACAATTTCGTGATATCAACTTGTCCACGTTTCCCAACGGCCACAAACCAATATTTCGGTTCAGGACTGAACGTCCGTGATTTGGCTACACGTGCCGATAATTTCTGCCGCCATTTTGGTGGCTTCCGAGTCCCTTTAAAATCTTTCTTTTGATCGTACTGCTTTTCAAATCGCTCCGTCTCGTCTTCTGCATTCCAAATCCGCACAAATAACGGCACATGTTGCTTCACAACGATTTTCTTGATTTTCCGTTGAATGGCTTTGACGGCTTGTTCAAGTTTCTTTCGCCGGATCTCGCCTCTCTTCAACGGTTTCTTCACCGCCACACGATAAATCGCGTATCGAAAAATTTCTTTGGCCATAACTCCCTCTTCCTTACGCAAGCCGTCGACGCGGATGTGCAACGTACCGGACACGTAATGGTTGTTTACTTTCTTGAACAAGCAGATTCAAGAACCACAACCCACCAACCATTGCCAACAACATTGGCATTGCACTTTGTGGGAGTGACTCTCCAATACCAGCCAATCCACCATACACNNAACCCACCAAGTAATGCAATCATCAGTGGCATCGCATCTTGTGGGAGTGGCTCTCCAACACCAGCCAATCCACCAAACACCAACTTCTGACCAGTCACCAACTCTGGCCCACCAGCTTTTGGCGCTGCTGATTTTACGACAATCGTTTTGTCTTTCAACGCCGACGAATAGAGCTGTTGAAAACCTTCTGGTAACCGTGCACCTGATGGCATCACATCTTTTCGTGACTGTAACGTTTGTTCTGTCGCCAAATACTGGTCTTTCACATCCACGATTTTTCGTGTGCGATCAATGGCAATCACTTTACCTTGTGCCATATCAAAGACTCGCTTGACTTCTTCTTTCTTCGGAATCGCTACCAAGCCAACAGAAAGATTTGTTGTGCCTTTTTCTTGCATCTTTCTCGATAACGCGTCACCTTCCGCAACTAATTGTTTATGCCGACCTATCCAAAAATCAAACTCTGAAAGTAATCGTTCAAATTCTTTTTCTGCCGTTGCAATAAGCCGCTTTCTATGGTTTGACATTTTCGTCCCAATGCCTGTAAACTGAAATATCAAACCAAGCATTGCACCAAAAAGTGGCATGACTAATGATACAGCTGTTGTCGCTGCCATTGTCGCATACTTACCAGCCATTTGTCCAACACTCGTTGCACCAAGCCGCTGTAATTCTTCTAATTTTGCTGTGAGCGCCGCATTGAGTGCATCAATTTTACGTTCTGCTTCTTTTGCTGCCGCATCCAAATCATCCAATCGACCACGTGCAGCTGAATGTCGAAAGACCATCTCTGCATCAAACAACCCGCCAGTTGCACGTGCATCAGCCGTCTCTGCCCCATACTTCTCAATGTCCGCTGCCACTTGTGCTGCCGTTCGCAAAATGTCTGTTGATCCCAACCCAATGAACCCTAAACTGACTTCATAAAATGCCATGATGTCGGCTCCTTATGAGCACAATGTAAATGGCACCACGTACCCTGGTGACCCGATACCCGATGTCCAAATCCGCTTATGAATATAATCTTGTGCTGCATTTGATGTTGGCTGTCCACTTACAAATGAAGTCGTTTGTTCAGCACCAAACGTATTTAATGCGTATCGTCGTAAGCGTGCTGTCGTCCCAGTCACATCCGTCGCCAAATACAATTTATCTGCAACAATATCAACCATAATGCCATCGACTAAGAGTGTCTCTGTTCCAAGTGAATTTGTCAACCCAGTGCCTGCCATTGTTGCGCCATTCAATTGCCGGACCGTCGTCACACCAGCATTTGTTGTGGCCACGTAAAAATGATTGTTGATTGCATCATAGCCAAGTTGATCTGTCAATGTACCGCTAATTCCTGTAATCGGAAATGACGTGGTTGTCAATGCCTCTTTATTAATCTGAACCATCGCAATTCCAGCTACATTCACGACCCATAAGTTTGTTCCATCATCAACCATGCCATTTGGACTGATATTTCCAATTGATGCTGAACTTACAAATGAGAGTGCAGAATCTTGTGAGAATTTAAATACGTTTGTCGCTGTAGCTGCCGCATTCCGCTGCAGAAAATAAAAATGTGTGCCATCAGCAACACCAGCAAAAAACCCTTGGCCTGCTGTTAAACTCGAAAAGGTAATATCAGAAACAAGTACTGGTGTTGAATCATTTGTTCCATACAGAAACAACTGTAGACAGTTTGTCCCAGCACATGGTGCAACGACTCGTGTTGCATGCACAAGTGCTCGCGAATTCACTTGATCAATGACTGTCCCAAACGTATTACCTACGACTGGATTATTCGCGGTTGAAAACTCAATGGATGTCGTAAATCGTGGAGGTGAAAAGACCACTGATCCAACGAACAACTCTGCACCAGTCGTGTCTCTTCCAACTTGAAAGGCTGCACCAATGTAGTTCTGATAATTGGTTGCAACCCCAAATCCATGGACACTCGTTACTCCACCTGTTGAATACGTCACTACTGATGATCCAGCGACAATGTTAAACGTTGATGCTGGTGTACAGCCAACTGGTGGTGGCGGAGGACTAATGTCTGCTGCTGTGCCAACGATCTTGCGTACCTGTCCATAGACATCGAGACTATTGCCAATACCGAGCAATACACCAAGCATCACGACTGCAGCTCCCAATTTCCACATACATCTTCCTCCACCTTATACCGATGTCATAAATGCCTTTGTCGCAACCCACCACGGTAACGTCTCATTCCATGGCACAGCCTCATTATTCCAAATAATTACGCCATCAGTCAGCTCCCGTAAGATATTTAATTGTAACGACCAATAATCTGCTGAAAGCGCTGTCCCACCAATGTTTGGCAAACTATCATGATATCGAAACCAAATGAATGGGTAAATCGGCAACCCACCAGCATACCGTCGAGCTTCACGAATATTTGCGGTCGCATATCGAATCCATTCATCATGGTTTTCATGGAATGTATATAATGACGGTGCTAAAAACCTCACACTTGGCACAACTTCTTGCGTGAGATTATTTCGTGCTTGCCATAACGCTAAACCGACCGATGTATGATTAACGCTCTCATATTCACGTTTTGGAATATGCGCATACATTCCAAGATTCATTGTTGGCTTCACTGCATACAGCCAATTATGCACCGTAATAATGTGCTGTCGTTGCTGTGCACCAATCGCATCATCCGTGTAATACTGATATGACTCAATGTCAGTAATGATTAATGTTTCATTTGGTAACGCTGCAACACTATTTCCAAGTGCTGTCACTGTCGCTTGTAATGGTAATGCTGCGTGATCTGGTTGTCCACCAAACAACATCCCTTCATATAAAATGATTGTCTGTTTCACATCATATAGCGCAAGTAAATTTGGTTTACTCGTATAATTCGTTGCATCATAAATTGTAAACGACTTTGGACGTAATTTTCGTTGTACCGCTTCAACTTTAATATCGATTGCATCAACGCTTTTTGTACCTGTCCATCGTTTGAGTGTACCATCATTCGCCAACCACACTGACCCGCGTTGATTTTCTGTTAAGCGTGTTTCATCAAGTGGGTGTTGGCTAAAAATTGACACCCAACTGGCTGATGATCGTGGATCATCACCAATATACATCCATAACGTCTTTGTCTCATGTGTATAATGCAAATGCCCATATTGAATATTCGATCGAGGAAACCCACCGCCGATAGAATCAGCCATCTGTCCCTCGTCAAAGAAACTCTCCACGGATTAATGTACGATCAATGTATGTTGGAACTCTTAACTTAATCCCAGCGCCATCAATCCCATCGATCATACGCACACTCAATGTTGGCGCATAATGTGCGGCATCTTGAATATTGATATCAACAACTCCACTATTCAATACCCCTGATAATCGAAAATATCCATCTACTGATGTTGATCGACTCCGTAATCCATTAATACGTTTCGTCACTTTAATGAGATCATCAGTAATCGGCCCAAATAAATCGGCATCAAATACCGTAATTTGTTGCAGCTGTGTCCCAAAACATGATTCCATATGTATCGCACCAGCATTCGGAATCTCAAAATTAATATCACGAAATGAATTCCCATACACCCAATTTGCCGTATGACTACATCGAAGCTGAATGACTGGCGCTACAGGCCGCCCGTTTGTTTGTAACCGTAGACCTTGCCACACATTCCGGTTAAAGAATGGTCCATTCACATCTACATTAATAATTGGTGTCGTCATATCTTGTGGTTTTGCCCATTCACCACCAATCACATTCAAATCGTAACATTGATTTCCACCAACACAACGGAACAACTCTTTTCCACGCAATAATCCTGTTGCCCATACATTTAACATCAGTCCTGATGATGCACTCAAACAATCAAACAATACACCACTCATTGCCCTCAATTTTCCTGGTAAGATCGACCAATGTGCACCATTAATACTCACTGCTGGATCTGCATCAATTTCAACACTTTTTCCTTGCAAGTTGAGCACATCATTATGTGTGACCAACACATTTTCATCAATTTGAATTGTGCCAGTCGTATCAGCAATGATTAACGCATTGAGTTGTGCCACATTCATTTCATCACCACTTATCGAGTGACTTCCGATGTCATTTCAAAATAATCAACCACGATTGTTTTCGCTGCTGCTGCACTATTTATGATGGATGCAATCGGTGAAATGAGTGCTGATGGAATGTTCGTTGTAATCGTCGCCACCAATTGTCCATTAATGTAATACTCCACGCGGTCTAAAAATCGCTTGTACATTAATACAGCAATATTATTGACAAGTGGCGTATAACCAGTATCAACTCGCGTTTCGACTGCTGATGTTCGTGCCACACAAAAGAGTGTTGTATCACCATCCAACTTTTCAAAGAATATTCCAAAATTAGGAGGATTGGCTGTAATGCCGTTTACAGCACCAATTCGAATTGTTGTATTGGCATCAATTGACCCAAATTGTATGATCCATAATATGTTATGGAGTTTTGTTGATGCAAAATTAGCTGATGACGCAAATGTAATTCGCGCCATTGTACCGGATACGGCGCCCGTATCAAGTAAATATCTCCCAATGTACGTCCCATTTGGTCCTTGAACTGTCACTGTTCCTGCTGATAACCAACTGAGTGATCCGATTGATCCAGATGATTGACTCCCAGTCAAAAAATCATCTTGACATGAAAATGTCGTTTTATAATTATACAACACCATCCCAGTACCAAATGCCATTGACACCAATTGACTACCGTCCCATCCATAATACGTTTGTTCTGGCACATAAAACCATGTTGATCCGGCTTGCTGTGGTCCCCATAATGTCGTATCTGGTTGCTCGCTCAGTTGACCACTGATTAATACCCAACTTGACACGACGTCAGTTGGCCCACCAACATATTTCCACAATGTCAAATCGTCAATGTCACAGAACGTATGTCCGATTTGAAGGTTATTTCGTGTAAATCCTTTCCCAATTGAATCAGCCATCGCTTACCTCGTCAGCCCAGTTATGACAAGTTGAAAATAATCAATGTCCAATGTTTTATCGGCAGCTGCACTATTAACAATTTGATAACATGGTGCAACATCGATTGTTGGAATGTTCGTTGTGATTTCTGTCACAAATTGATCATTCACGTAAAATTGCACACTCGTTGTTGTCCGAGCAATGCGAAATTTATTGAATGATGTATTCACGTTGATATTGCTATCAACTCGCGTTTCAACTGATGCTGATCGCGCGACACAGAACCAATCCGCATCTGCATCCAACTTCTCAAAATACACACCATTGTTTGGTGGATTTGCACTACTTGAATTGACATAGCCAATGCGGACAGTTGTATTGGCATCGTTATTATTCAGTCGGCAAATTGAAATTGTCTCTTGTGGAAAACTTAATGGAAATAATGCTGTGCCATTAAACAACAATCGTCCAACAGTTCCACTGACAGCAGTTGTCCCAAGACGAAAGATCCCTGGTGCATTGGCTTCTGACGCTTGTCCAACAATTGATCCAGCACCAAGTGTCCATCCGAGATTTCCAACGGTCCCACTGCTGTTCCCACCAAATGAAAAATCATCTTGGAGCATGATGGTGTTTTGATAGCGATAGAGATTCTCACCACCAACGAATGCAATCATCACAAGTGTCGTTCCATCCCACCCATAATAGGCTTGTTCTGGCGCATAAAACCACATGGCACCAGCTTGATTGCTGCCCCACTGCGACGTATCTGGTTGTGTTTGCATGACACCATTGACGAGCATCCAACTACTGACGTCTCTTGGCTCACCACCAAGATATTTCCAATACGACACATCATCCACATCACAAAAGATATGTCCACGCTGAAGACTTGTCGTTGGAAATCCTTTTCCGACTGAGTCAGCCATCGTACGACTCCTTATCGCTGCAAATCATACACCGTCCATTCAAAGTAATCAATGTCCATCGTCTTATTTGCTGCCGCACTATTAATGATGAAGCCGTATGGCGCAATCCCAAGAGCGACCGCTGCAACTGGTAAATTCGTTGTAATGGTTGCGACCAATTGTCCATTAATGTAATAGTTGTATCCGTCCGTCACACGAGACAATTTTAACGTCACAAATGCCGCAGTGACAGGGACATCTGTGACGACGCGTGTTTGTACGGCGCCAGCTCGGCTCACACATGCCCATGTCGTATCAGCATTTAACTTCTCAAAGTAGGCACCGTTATTTGGTGGATTCCCAGCAACACTGTTCGCTTCACCAAACCGAACAAGCGTATTGGCATCAACAGTATTCACTCTTATAATCCATGTGACATCTTGCCGTTGTTCAGGAATAATTGCATTGGAATTATGAGGACTTAATCGGGCGACTGTTCCGCTCACTGCCGTTGTTGTCAATTGAATAAGTCCTGGTCGATTGAGTTCTGAGCTTAATCCGCCAAGTGTCCCTGCCGTCACCCATCCCAATTTTCCCAATGTCCCCGAGGCAACAAGTCCCTGTTGAAAGTCATCCCACACTGACATGATTGATCGATAATCGTATAAACTTGGACTCGATCGCCATGCCATTGGGACAATTTGTGTGCCATCCCAACCGTAGTACGATTGTGTCGATGTCAAAAACCACAATGCACCAACTTGTGCAAGTCCCCACTGTGATGTATCTGGATGGCTCCCAACTTGTCCATTGATCAACACCCAACTTGTGACCGATCGTGGATCACCACCAATAAATTTCCATAATGTCAGATCATCAATATCGCAAAAAATATGCCCGATTTGCAGATTCGTCGTTGGAAAACCACCACCCACTGAATTGGCCATTACACACCTCTCCGAGATGGTCGTTCAAGTGCCCACCACACGATTGCACTTGCGAGTACTGACGACCAGACACCCATCCAAAAGATTTCTTGTGTGAGCCATGACTTCGCTTCTTGAAGTGGAACTTGTGTCAATGGCGTTGTCGGCGGCACTTCACCAAGATACATCGTTGACTCCTACTTTTTCTCTCGACAAATTTTCAACGCCTGTTGTGTGCGAATGAGCTCGATTTGTGTCTCTTCTGCGGCTTTGATATAGCCAATGCTCACCAACTGACATTGTATCTTTGTCGCATCACATTGCGTTGTCGCTTCGTTACCCATCACATAGCGTGTTGAGCTACACGAACTGCTGACGAAGCCGATACAACTCAGCATGACACCGATCCACAGCTGCCCAATCTTTTTCAGCAATGGCGCCATACATCGTGGCTCCCAACACGTCCAATTTTTTCTCCAATGCCCATTCTTCATAACCACCTGGCTCCGTCACATATTTGAAAATGTCATTGAGAAACGTCACCACAACGCCAACGTCACCCATATACAACCTCATCTTTATCTTTCGCCGTTGCTGCCACAGTTGCCAGCCAATCACACCACTAAACCACCCACAAATAATCCCACTGCTGATGAATATTGCATCGCAGATGATTCTTGCAATGGTGTGCCACACGCAGCACCTCGTTGTGCAACAGCATTATCCTCTGCTACCCTCAAATAACCGTGTAATCGCACGATAGGCTGTATCATAGCCACCACGTTCCACGTACAACTCCCGCATGCCAGGTTCTCGTTTCAACTGATCTCTCGTGACTTTATTCTTCATGCCGTGAATTTTCAAAATCCGGCGCACGCTCGGAATGTCGCCTTTTTCAAACATCCCAACGAACCGCCATTTTCCACTGGTCAAATGTGGATTCTGCTTTCGTCTCATAATCTCAACTCCACGTGTAATGTTGTCTTTCAACAGTGTGAACTCTGGATCACGTTCGATCTTGTGTTTGAGATGTGCAATCGCTGCCTGTAAACCCATCCCATGCTCGTCCATTATCTTCCACACCAATTGACGAATGTGCGCTGCCTTGATGGCTTTATGCTGTGGTGAATTTTTTAATCGTCGACAAAATTCTTTTAATTGACGCGCGTTCATGCCGGTCCTGGTTACTTGACCGCACCGCCGTCGGCCATAGTCAGCACACATCAATCGTTGTTGTCGTCGTGATGTGGATGGCATATTTCCCTCAATGCAGCTTCACACTTTGAATGCTGTCATAAATGTCTCGTGCAATGTCGTCATCCACATCCATTTCGTCAAGTTGATACCACTTCACAATGAACTTCAACGTTGGTTTCTTTTTGAACGCGTCCATCATCTCACCATCTTGATTGAACGTCACCCAAATTGTTTTACTCGCCATTGGTCGCCTCCCATTGTTCATCAATGCGTAACGGAATACCTTTCCACGTCTCACCATTCATGGCCGCTCGAAAGAAGCTATCCGTCTTCATATGTGCGCGAATCACTGCATTAATCATGCGCCGTGACCCACGAAACACATGACCAATGATTGGCTCTTGCTGTGTGCCTTCATAAATGTCAATGATCAGTTGCATCATTCATCCTTGCAAGCTGTAATCACATCAATGATCTGTGATGGTGGGATTACTCGTGCAACACGATATTCTGCAGCATATGGATTATCGTATGTGATCATCCGTTTCTTTGTCGTGTCCAACCAGGCTGTTGGCACCTTTACTTTTAAAATGATGGCGTTTCGACCTTTTCCATAACATCCAACCCAATGATCCAATGGTCCGAATGCCTTTCCGATCAGTCAGAAAGACATATTTTTTGATCGTCTTTCCATATTCAAGTCGTGGAATGTTTCGTGGGCGAAGACCCTGCCGAAGAATTTTCTTCACAAAGCGTTCTTTTGTTACATGATATAAAATCATCATTCCTCAACTTGATCGAGATCGACATTTGGGAATCGCCAGACTTTTCGTTGGGTATGTGCGTAGCGTTGTACTGTCGTGAGTCCTCGACGATGTTGCATGCGATTCTTTGCCCACCAATAATCGACACAGTGCCCGCAATTGATACATCGAAATTGGAGGAACGTCTCATTGCCATCGCCTTGTCGCTCTGCTGTCATGAGTCCACAACAACGGCCACAGCGCATGATTGTGCCTCATTGTAACTGCGCTGATTGTGAGACTGCCTCATTGCCATCGGTGCACATCCCACTCACAACCCACTCACTCTTTCGCACAACCATGCGCTGTTGATAGGATGGGACGACGGTTGATGTGAGTCGCCGTCGTTGCCCATCCACGACTTCATAGAGATGAAATGTCTCTGCACATGTGCCTGGTGCCCATGTCCACGTCACGACTTTTACGATCGGACTTGGTGTTGGCCCACCACTTCCAACACATCCAGCGATCAATATGCTTATGATCCCAATCATCCATCGCATAGTTCACCATGTTTTAGCGTATGTACCCATTGGTGCATGAATCGAAAATCTCGATGATAGTGCTCCATTGACATCAATGGCCGGAATCTTCGACACATTGGTGGCACCCTCTAATCCTGGGCCGATTGGTTTGGCATATTTGTTGGCCACGGTTTCTGTTGAGAATGCTGTTGCTGTGACTCCTGTTCGTGTCCATAACCAGTAGCCAATTCCGCCGATGATGGCGAGGGTAATGAATCGTTGCATAGCTCAACCTCTTCCTGTTGATCGTCATCTTGCAGTTGCTGCATCTCTCGTGATCGACTCCGCCGCCGATAATAATTCCGTCGCTCGTTTTCCGGCACGCACATCACACACAACCCGCCTAATAGGTGATCTCTCGCGACTGGCCATTGACATCGTGCACATCTGATGTGAAATGATGAACACGGCATCATGCCACCACTGACGATCGTTTCTTCCGTTGGAATAGCAAGATGACACGTTGGGCATTTTGTACTATGGACGTTTCCAGTCCCGATACGGCGTTTCGAATTATACTCCGGCTCACGTTCGAGCCGTTTATTTGGACCTTTTCCCTTTGGCATGTTGCCCAGTTGAAAAATACGTTGTTGTTGGCGGCACCCACAATTTTCTTTTGCACGGCTCCACCTGCCACAACCATTTCAAGAATTTCCGCAAATCTTTGCCAGTAAATTCCGCCGTATTTTTCCCGATCGATCGCGCATACAAGACAATTGGCAACACATTCGTTGCTGTTGCGCCAATGTACGGACGTGTTGCCATATTGTCCTCATCTTTGGTGAGGCGTGTTCATGATGTCTCCTCCTCTTGAACATCAATTTTTTCACAAGACATCACACCCACTCTCTTCGCACCATCTAGTGCTATTATACACCGACGGTTCCGAATGTACATATCTTGCCAGGATAAAAATACATCAATCGAACATCAATAGAACATCAATTCAACATCAATTGGCTCTCATAACCTGCCCTAGGAATGCTTCTGATGCATCATCAATCCTGGCAGGCTCCTATGGCCGCTAGTAAGAATTGATGTTTGCATTTATTGATGTTTGGTGATCCATTGGGATCATCTTTCGGTTTTTCCTGCCATCCCACAATCTCTCTTGTTCTTTGCGATTGTGTTGTGTTGTGTGGTGTTGGCTTCCGCTATTTATTTCCTATTGGCTTTCACTCTTTCTTATTGGCTTTCACTATTTATTTTTCTATTGGCTTTCACTATTGTCTCGAATTACCGTTTATGCCGTGTCTGTTGTTGACGTTGTTTGTCATCCATGTTGTAATGTGTCTCATTGTCATTTACTCTTGTTTGATGCTGTTGTGTTGCTCGTGCGCATGCGCGCGCGTAGAAATAATTTCTCTCGTTAGTTATTTATTTACTAGTATTAGCGCACGTACGCGCGCGTTGCCGTTGTCTTTTTAGCTCCCAAAAGTGCCTTTTGGCTCCAAAATGACATTTTGACTCAAAATCGTGCTTTTGGCTCCCAATATCGTCCCAAATGCCCCTTTTCAGCTTTTTGGGCACTTTTGGCTCATTCTTAACATTTTCACCCTGCACGCGCGTGCTCGCGCGTAGAAAATTTTACTAATAATTAATATTAACGCACGCGTCTCGCGCGCGTAGGGCGAGGCATTAAAACATCAATTCTCTCTACCGTCCACATCTCTACTGAAAAGTCCTCGTCTATGGTATAGTATTATTAGAAAAATATTGGTATAGGTATATAGGGATATAGGATAAATATATATATATATATATATATATATATATATATATATATATATATATATATATATATATATATCCCATTCCCATTTATTTTTATTTCTATTAATACTATACCATAGATGAGGAGTTCTCAGCAACTGCAAAGATGACAGAGAAAATTGATGTTTTATTGATAAACACATATGTACACGGGAAATTGGGAAAATATATGATTAAAATCATAAAATAATAGACCAGGTTATGCGAAAGTGATTGTGAGCCGGGAGCCAAGAGCTGCCAAGAGCCAAGAAATACAATGAGAAAATGAAAGGAGAGATGTGGTGTGAGTACAATTATACTCAAAATCGACTTTAAGAGACAACGAGTGACACTTGGGGACAACGTCTACACACAATCGTGTGAGAAAGAATTCAATGTGTATGAGCTCATTGGGACAGCAAGTCATCCATTTGATCGCTTGCACGAACAATTAAGAGCGTTTTGCGATGATCATAAGTGTAATTTGCAGCAACTGATGAAATTAATGGCATATACACCTGTCATTCGTATCATTCATTTTACTGGAGAAATGAGATTGCCAAGGTATCTTGCCATCATGCTGCAACGACTCTTCGTGAATGCGAATGCGTGTGTGCCGAGTGGCTCAACAATCAAAAAGACGAGAGAATACATTGAGTATCTCGCGCAACGGATGCCAACTGTTGGTTCAACACTCACTGCGCATCAACGGGATCGATTCAAATATCATCTCCCCGCAAACGAAGAATTGGAGGCAATGTCGATTGAAATGATTGATGAAGAGCTGCGATTGTGTGACAGATCGCGAGGCAAATATAAGAAAGACAATCTGAGCATTTTGAGTGATCATCGGAAACGGCTTATTCATGAGCGAAATGCAGAAAGAGAGGCACTCCCAAAAAACAAACGAAAATCAGACTTGAGTGTCTTCATGGATGAAATTAAAATCATGAAAGATGAAAGGAAACGAGATGAAAAACGGCATAAAGAAAACAAGGAGAGCTGATAAATCAAAAGGTGAACGAAACATTCGCGTCTTTCCAGGTGCATTTCCAAAAGATGCAATTAATCGACCATCAGCGTCGATTACGATCAATTTTGGCGATGAATTGTCGTTTACGATTGGTGACAAAGCACCAATAGAAATTCCAAAAGGTACGATTTATAAACTCGAGCTTCATTTACCATCACATCTGCGGGAGCAAGTTATAGAACGAGCTGAATGGACATGGGAGCCAATTAACTGGCACGATCTCGTTGAACAGCGACGAGAAAAGATGCAGCAAGAGAAAAAGACAAGAAACGCAAACACAAGAAGGAGGTGATGATTAAATGAAACACGCGCGATACCACCAGCACATCGTGGGTCGCCAGCACATCACACGATGGCTGCAAAAGACAGACCAACGATCAGTACACGCACTCGAAAAAGATGTGGTAAAGATGGCTGGTCTTTCACCACGACAAATCACAATGGAACGGTTGGCGGAGGCGTTTGGTGCGCTCCGCAAACAGCTCCAAGTGAAAGTCAAACTCAATGCCACACAAGAAGTGCTGCTCGCCACGTGGGTGGCAGTTGGCATCGTGGTGTTGATTGAGAGACAACAAGACGGTGCTGCGAGACGGTTGATCATCGATGCATTGACGTGTACACAGGAAGAGCTCATGGAGAGATGCCAGCGAGCATACGCAGCAAGAGACAAACATGTACGAGTCGATGTGCCAGTGACAGCAAGAGTCATTCATGATCCAGGAGATGATACAGGAGAAGTCATTGGATGAAACGACGAGCAGTGACATGGGATGAACTCACGACAGCATATGACAAGACACATAGTGGACAAAAAGCACGGACGTTGTCGATGGACACTGTGTGGAAATGGGCATTAACGTCGCCACAGTTCATCATGATGAAGGGGAATCTGTATTGGAAAGACGAAAGGGAGACGACATGAAAGTGACAGTCATTCGAGAGAACAAACGGACGTTGGTGATTCAAGGTGAACAAGTGGCGTTGAAAGCACCAGCGCTTAAAGAACCATTGATGATCGAAGCAGAGTTCGAGGAAGGCTCACCAGTCCACATTATTGTGAATGGTAGTGAGCCATTGCCGATACGTCGATTGGCGATTGTGAATCGAAAGACATATCGGGTGGAAGCGTTTTATCGCACAACAAAAGCTGGCACAGTGAAAGTCGATGCGCACGAACGGAAGATGCCATACCGAAAACTTCGGACAAAACATCAGTCAATTTAATGGAGAAAGACATGGCACAAAGTGAAGGACAAGCCGTCACAGTTGTGATCTTCGTGTTCATTGTGTCCGCGATTGGGAGCATCGGCAGTTGTATGGCGTGGTATCCACAATACAAAGTGTACGAGCAACGATTGTCAGGTGAAGCTGAGTTGGAGAGACAAAAGTACCAGAAACAAGTCGTCATTCAAGAGGCGCTCGCTAAGAAAGAAAGCGCGGCACTGTTGGCAGACGCAGAAATCACACGAGCAAAAGGTGTCGCGGAAGCCAATCGGATCATCGGTGATTCATTGAAAAATAACGAAGCCTATTTACGGTATTTGTGGATTCATAATTTGGAGACAGGCAATAACAGTGTGATTTATGTGCCAACAGAAGCAGGACTTCCAATTTTGGAAGCTGGGAAACGGAATGAAAAATGACGATGCGACAACATGTGATCGTTGTGGTACTCGCAATAACGTCATTGCTGCTGGCATTCACCGTGAAAACAGTCAATGAAAGTCTACAGAATCTTCACGAGAACCTTGTTCGCGTGCATGAGCGGGTCGTTGTGTTGGAACGATTGCATAAAGACGAGATTGCGACGATCAAAACGATAACATCAATAAATGAGACAAATGAAACTAATTGATGTTGTCGTGATAATTTTGTGATATAATGGTGTTCATAAAAATTATTCATCACAAAGAGGGAGGTATGAGACAACAACAGAAGCCACTTCAACAGCGAAAGAAACGTGTCCAACGCGTCACAGTGGTCTTACCCATTGGCTTGATCAGTCAGGCGAGAGACGCCACTATGAAGGTGAATGGCCTTCGGTTCGCGCATCTTGTGGCCACTGGGCTCCAGTTAGCCATTCGGCAGTTGGAGAAAGAGCAAAAGACGAAATTTGTGGCGACGAAACGAGTGCAAAAGTTGCCAGTTGGTCGACCACGCCATGATGAATTAGCAATGCAACAATGGAAAGTCGCATCGTAATGAAGATGAAAGGTGAGACGATGGACGACGCATTTGAAAATCGATTAGCAGACGCTGCAGACATTGTGGCTGCTGAAATCAATGCACTGAAGTTGAAAGGTGAACAGCAAGCACTCTTTGAAGCTATTGCGAAATTGACATGGGAGATACGATCGGGATTTGAAAATATCATGGAAGGATCGAGATATAACCGATTGCAAAATGCTGTGACAACAGCGAGAGAAAAACTCGATAAAATCGAGGTGTATTTTGTGGCATTGAAGAAACTTGATCCATCACACAAATAAGGTGAGATATGCGTCACATTGATTTCCTTCATGCAGCAGCAAAAGCAAAAGACGCTCGGTTACGACGTGAATATCACTGCATGTGGTATGATCCTCATGGACCGTTTACACTCATTGTATCTTCTCAAAGGACGATTTGTATATCGTGTTCGAATGAACGACATGCAACAATACCATGGTGGAAACGATGCATGATGCGATCGACGATGGTTGAATTTCCTTGTGAGGTGGTGAGAAATCGGCAACAGCAAACTGCAGCAACGAAAGGTGATGTATGAGCCAATGGTTGCATGTGAATGGGCTAATCAGAGTTGATGGATTACCGTCAATCTCGAAAGATGGATATACGTGTGATCGCGTCATTGAGGTGATGGGACCAATGTGGTTGCCGTATGTTGATCTGTTAAAGAAAGACATGATCATCACAATGTTATCAACACAAGGCCGCTATGTGACAAACTTGACCGATGAATGCCAGCTTTTACGCGGCAGTGAAGGCTCACTACAATACCGTGTGATCGAGTATGATACTGGACTACCGTGGGTGTCGATCCCATTCTGGGGAGATTTGCGAGATGTGCATGATAAACACGCCGCGATTGAATGGTTCATGAATTGTTGTCGGCAGCTTCAGCAAGAGTTTATGTTCATTCGTGATGCCGTAATGACGTTGAAACAAGATGATGAGACACCAACATGTTACATGATACAGCATAAGACGGATGGTGCACTCGCATTGTTGGCATATGACTAAACCACCACGCAATTTGACCATTGCAGCCAATTACTTCAAGCGGAAGAAATTGGTGGGAGAAAAAGCGATTGCACAACGCACACAATTGGCGAAACAAAAGACGGCAGCAACACGAAAGTCGAATTCATTCATGAAGAAAAAATTGGCAGCAATCGAAGAAGACATGAAACGACGGAGACAAGATGGACACTGAACCAGAACTCATGGAGTGGGAACGACCAAAACCAGTGCCACAGCGGCAACTGATACGTATTACTGAGTATGTGCCACCATATGACGACATTCCTTCGATTTTTCGTGCAACGTGTGGAGATGCAAAACCATGGCTCGAACTCGCTGATTCACTCTTCTTTCAAGGTGCGGCAGATCTCTCATATCGTATGCGTGATGGTGTGGATAGTACGTTGGCATTCATTCATTTACGGTTGGTCTTAAACACGTGGGAATTGAAGCATGAGCATAAGATAACAGCGATAGCGTATTTAATGTCACGATGGTTCGAACAATTTGAAATCATCACACCAATGAGGAAATTTGAATGAAAAAGAGCCATTATACTGAACTACCACCTGATCGACAAGCCGAATACTCATTATTATTGTTGGCTGAAGTCGAGCATCATAAGATGGGTATCGAGATCAATTATCCATTGACGCAAGCATTGCAAGACGCGCTTGAGCGATTGCAGTTGACAGATTGGGTTCGGCTCATTGATATTACATCGTTGCATTTCATTAAAGGGAAAATATTTCGAATTTTTCGCATCATGCCTGATGCAGTCGCATGGATGGAGAGCATTGAGCGACCAACGGAAGACGAACGACTTGCAATCCACGAACAATGGTTGGGATAATGGAGAGCCAACAAACGACTGAAGACGTACTCTTGGAAGCGTTGTGTGAAATCATTCAACGGAAGAAGACACCGATGGCACGGCCGGCAGAAAGCATTGCTGGAGAAGCGATACAACACTATCTCGCCATGAAGAAACAGACGACGATTGTGAACATCCGTGAAGGTGAAGAGTACGATGTGTATATCGGTCGCCCATCAAAATGGGGCAATCCATTTCGGTTGGCTGATTATGGGAATGATCGAGAGCTCATCATCCAAGTCTATCGACAATGGTTACAACGACCAGCGCAAAAAGCATTGCGAATCGCAGCACGGAAGGAGTTGATGGGAAAGCGATTGGGATGTTATTGTGCGCCAATGCGATGTCATGGGCATGTGTTACGAGACATTATGGCACAACAGGAGGAGACATAATGGAAGAAGTCATGGTGATTGAAGAAGAGATTGTGCATGAAAGACGACTGCAAGTGAAAGTCAATCGTGAGACGTTTGCATGGGCACTTGGCTTTCCACACGCGAAAGTCGTTGCAATATTACCAGGTGATGACGACGAGCATTTGTATGTCAATATCATGCAACAACTTGGAGCATAGTATGGGAGATGAATTGGGTGTCCGTAAATTTGTGCATACAAAGCTCTTAGCATTGGATGTGCATTATCGATCGATCAAGATGATTCATATGAAGGAAGACACTGGCGAAGTGATTGTTGAATGGTATAATCGTGACGGCGACGTACGCAAAAATCATTTTCAATTCAAACGAAATGTGTAACGACAGGTCTGTATGATCTTATGGTGCGATGACCTTGTGAAGGAATATATCAGAACGCATCCAGATGATGAAGTGGTGAAGGCGTTCTTTGAGACGCTCGAAAATTGTAAATTCCATACGACAGAACAATCGTTTGCAATCTTTAGTCTTGTCGCACAACGGCTCTGTCGTGAAACAGGTGGGCAGATTGAATGTAAAGTTGAGAGAACACCGGAAGGGAAGATTGTGCAAATGACATATTTACAGGAGGGAAATGCATGAGCCAACCAACAGCAGTCGACATTGCGATGATTGCCGCAACGCTTGATGTTGATGAGGAAGAAGTGGATTGGATGAAAGCGCAACCGAAGTGGAGAGACTTACCACGAAGTGAATTGCGATGTTTTCAACGGATCAATACCGCAAGAAAATTATTAATTCTTGCTGGTGAGAGTCAAGAGAAGGAGAAGTAGATGCCTGAAAAAGGTGTGCCACAACCAACACCACAAGATGTGATGGAGCTCATTACAACAGCGGCACTTGTTCAATGTTTAAAAGACAGAGGCAACGCGGATATCACATTGACACATGATGAACTGAAAACGTTGATCGAGACGTATACCATTCGATTGGAATTACTTTCACCACAAACACCTGAGACATCATCTGTCAAAGTGTCGTGGGTGACGAGACAACAGGCGGCTGACACGTTGAAGGCAGTGCAAAAATTCAAAGGAAGGAAATGATCGATGGATGTCATTGAGAGCCATGTGTGTGTCGACATTGAGACACTCGGAAATCACCCAGAACGTGGTGTGATGTTGTCAATCGGTGCAGTGGCATTCACAATGGACATGCCACTTGAACCACTCGACCTCTCAGAATATGTCTCACTACCAACGCAGTATTATTCGATCATTGCGTTGAAAGAACAAGTTGAGAAATATAAGTGGGAGATCGAGCCGGAGACATTGAGTTGGTGGTTACACGAACCAAAGCGCGCAAAGTTGTTATGTGGACAATTATCGTCGTCAACGGCTGAGAGCATTGGTGTGGTGTTGACTGAATTCAAAGAGTGGATCAAGAAAATCCATGAGTCGTATGAAAGTCAGCATGTCTTTCTTTGGTCACATGGTGCGACATTTGATTGTATGCACCTCTCACAGAAATGGCCACAAATCTTGCATGAGTCATTTTCAAACGTGTATCCATTTCGCAATATGCGAGATACGAGAACGTTGTTTGCACTCTATAACGCAAAAGTTGGGAGTGATGTGCCAAAAGTTGAAGGGATGATGAGTCATCACGCACTGGCTGATGCATGGCGAACAGCCACACAAATTCAAATGGCATGGAATGCATTGAAAGGACAACCATTGTGAGCCAACCAACAGAACGAAAGTTTCCACCACCGAGAATCATGCGTGTGTTATCGGTCGTCCAAGTGATGTTTGCACATAAAGAGACGAATCGACATTTTCTGACAAAGATTGATGTGAGTAAGCTCAATCAGAAATTGCAACGGCTACAAGAAGAAGGCATGACCGTGTTGGGAATCTTTTTGACGGATGTCGATAAAGACCCAACAGTGAACTTTATGGCCACACAACAAGAACACCCAACAGGTGGAGGTGAATGATGTTTGGCGATTTTGAAAAAGTGACGGCAACCATTGGACATCTGGTGACGAACGTTGAGACACTTCGACAATCGAATGAACAATTGATCATTGCGATTCAAGAGCTAACGAGACGACTTGAACAGATAGAAAAGAAAGGAAACGGTGACGTGTGAATGAAAAGACAACAGGAACATTATGGGCTTGATGAAGTGTTCGTTGATTTTTGGGAGTTGTATGAGAGCCGAAAGCAAGGTAGTGTCTTCATTATTCCAACGAATGGTTCGGTGAATGCAAAAGGTCGTGCTGTCATGGGTCGTGGGTTAGCGTATGATGCAAGCCAACGATATGACACATTAGCGATGCGACTCGGTGAGTGGATAAAAGAAGCGGGTAATCGCTGTCGTTATTTTCCAGCAGAATGTTTCATTACGTTTCCAGTGAAAGACGAATGGTTTGACACAGCCAGTCTACACCTCATTGGGAAATCATGTGAACAAACAAATGAGTTGTATCGATGTTATCGTGAGACGATACAAAAGATTTTTATTCCACATGTTGGGTGTGGGAATGGGAGATTGCAGTGGCGGCTGGTTCGACCAATACTTGAAGAACGATGTAAAGGCAACTATACGATTGTGAGCCGAAAGGGAGAATCATGAGTGAACACATGGAAGTGAACATTGGGCAAACGATTCTCGTGTATGGGAGAGCGTTCGTTGTGACTGGCATCGATGTGAGTGCGGCGATTGATGGCATGTCAATGAAACTCGTTGGATGTGATCCAGACACAGCGAATAAAGAACATACGTCGCAGCTTGAGCAAGAGCGAGATGTGGATGAAGTGATGAGTGGCGTTCGGAAGATCATTCGCACAATCTTACCACCAAGTAAAGATGATGGATATCATTTATGAGACGGATCTACGTGGCAGGTGCGTTCAAAAATCAAGAGAAGATCAGGGACATTGGGAGACAGTTGCGAGCCAATGGCTATGATGTATATGTGTTTTGTGATGAACATGAACCGACGTATCGATGTGCGAACGAGTTACGACAGACTGATATATCGCAATTAACACCACAATCACTCTATACAGATGATCTGCTCGCAAAAATCGGTGCACTGAATTATCTCCAGTTGTTGAAATGTGAGTTATTAGTGTTGGTTCTCCCATGTGGTCGATCAGCACATCTAGAAGCTGGGTGGATGTGTGGACAACAGCGCCCAGTGTATGTGATCGGGCCAATGGTCCCAGGAGAATTCGATGCGATGTATGTGATGACGAATGGCATCTTTGCGGATGATCAGTACCCACAAATGATACAGAAAATTGAGGACGATTGGCAGAAAATACAACAAGAAATGAGGACATAATGGCGCAACCAGCGCAGATAAAAATCGAGGTGTTTGTTGGAGGACGACAGTATAGTTTGCGTGAAAAGATGATTCATATCCAATTTACAGAGAACGAGACAGTCGTGAGTGAATACGCCATACCAATTGCAATGGCTGGTGTCATTGCGAGACAATTGCAAGACTGTGTGGATGAACTCATGGAAGTGGCCGCAAAAGCGTTGCCAATTCGAAAGATTGACGTTGTCAGTGGGAGGTTGTGATGCACGAAAATTCACAACCACGATTGAACCAACTTATCGATCGGTATTTGGCGGCACGAGAAGGAAAAGTGAGACGTGGAACGGCAGCACCATTGACTGGTGCAGAACGAGCGGCTGCAGTTGATGTGGTCAAGTGGTTCCTTGAGATGTATCATTTATCGCCAATCACAGGTGGATTGACCGCAAAACAGAAGGAGATGATTCCATGAGGGCAGTACGACCAAAGGTCTTCCTTATCGGAAAGACAACAGTGGAGTATGCAGGTGCAAGAGCATGGATTGATGACATTGGCGCCAATCAATATGAATTTGAAGACAATGTGACGAGTGGCGAGCAATTGACGCAGTTGGCTGGGAAACGTTGTTATATGTCATTCCAGCCAGGCCTCAATCCAAATATCAGTCGCGTGCGAAAAGATATGGCCGACTTCATTGAGAACATTTTGAAAGTTGGGCATGGCTCAGTCTTAGAGCACGTGACGTACAACTTTGCGATTGAGCATGTGAGCCGAGTATTTACGGGAGAAATGAATCGACATCGGGCTGGGATGGCCATTAGTGAAGGGAGCATGCGCTTCATTCGCTTTGATGACATTCCTTGGGTGCAGACAGAAATTCTTCGTTTGGAGAATTATGAAGGTGATGAGCTGGCAGCGCTCCGTGAGAAAATCAAGATGACGATTGCGCTCTTTAATAACGCGTTTGAGCAAGATGAACGCAACTACCGGATGTTTGAGACAATATGGGAAGACGAGTTGGCAGCGACATCGTCGTTCACGCAAAAGAAAACGTTGACGTCACTTGGAAGACGAATTATCGGGATGGGAGTGGCAACGGGAGGTGTATGGTCAGGCAATTTGCGAGCGCTCAGACATATCTTTACGATGCGGTGTGATGCAGCAGCTGAAGAGGAAATCTTGGAAATAGCATCGTTAATGTTATTGGCGATGCAAAAGGCGGAGCCGTTGATTTTTGGTGATTTTGAGATGGTGAATGGCTATTGGCAACCACGATATCGAAAGGTGTGATGATGGCCTATTGGGAGACAGCTGTAGATTATGCGCTGATGGACGAGAGATGCGTTGGTGTGCCATTTAGTCAACAGCAATTGCGAAGTCGACCAACTGTATCTGGGTATTATTGGGTTGATATGTATAATGATGGGTCATGGGAAATTGTAAAGGTACTTTCAGAACAAGAGGAAAATGGGATTTATGAAGTTGAGGTGCAACGAATTGGAAGTGATCAGGTGTATTGTCTCGATCGTCATGCAACGATGTATAATGTGAGCGATCGACTTGTTGCAACAGGCAAATGGGTTGGGCCGATCAAACCAACACGATTTGGATGGTGAACAAATGAGTGGAATTCCACGACACGCTGAACTTTGTCAGAATTGTCTTGGAAGAGGATGGCTTGGTTATGCAGAGTATATGGAAGCATCGGAATGTGCTGTCTGTAAAGGCAAAGGATGGCTTGATGATGGACAACGAAAGGAAGCACCAATGACGTATCGTGCAGATGCACTGCCACCAAAGGAAACCGTGAATCATCCATCACATTATAATCAAGGAGCGATCGAAGTTATCGACGCAATCGAAGATTGGAAGATGGGATTTAATGATGGGAATGCGATCAAATATATTGCGCGCCATCGCGCGAAAGGCAAGCCTGAGGAAGATCTTCGAAAGGCGTTGTGGTATATTGCTCGTGAGCTCGTCATGGTGCACCATGTTGATGCCACAACGCTTGCCACGATGCTGCAAACAATCGAGAAGAAAGCGTAAGATGTCGCTCATTCAGATTCAACGGCAGTATGCCCGCATTCCAGCATTCACATGTAAAGAGGGTTGTACGGAATGTTGTGGGCCAGTTCCGTTCACAGTAGAAGAGTGGGAGCAAATTCCTAAAGACAAACGGAAGCCACTCACATCACATCGCTGTCAATATAATGGGCCAACAGGGTGCGAAATTTATGAGGTTCGCCCACTCCTCTGTCGGTTATTTGGTGCAGTGAAAGAGGAAGGGTTGACATGTTGGCATGGATGTGGGCCGCAACAAAAGCTGACAGCGCAGCAAGGACAGACAATGCTTCGTCATTATTTAAAAGAACCACTCACACAAGATCCTCTCCACGATCTCGCCTGGGCTGATGCATTCATGCCAAAATGAATTCAATAGCACGTGTAAATTGATGATTAGTTGATGATCTTCAAGGAAAGATGTGATATAATAGTGTTCATTAATTCATTGAGGGACGTATGAAACGGGTGATCATTCTCGAAGGTCCTGATAACATTGGAAAGTCCTACCTCGCGACCGAACTCCTCAACGAACTTTCAACGAAATATAAAGATGTGAAGCTGCGACACTTTGGGCCACCGACGAAGAAGGGTCAAGAGATCTTACAAGAACAATTGGCGGTGTTGGAGCATGAAGCGAATGAGATGCAGCGCCATGATCACATTGAGATTTGGGATCGATCAGTGATCGGTGAAGCGGTGTATGGGCCGTTGTACCGGACAGGCGCGTATGATGGCAAGGAATATTGGAAGGAACTCGTTGAGTTTTGTCGGGCGTTCCAGCGAAAGATTATGGTCATTGGGTTCTATGCTGATCTTCCATGGTATAAGCAAATGCGGTTACGACCAAAGAAAGATGAGTTGAAAGAGTATCAAGGCATGGCGGAAGCCGAAAAGATTTCAATCGCATTTGTGAATGTGATCACGCGACTTCCAGTGAAACAACGGCTCTTGGTGAATTGCCATAATTATGCATCATTAGATGTGAGAAATTCATATATCATGGAAAGAATACGCATGTGGTTGCGATTACACGCGTTTGAGCATGGGCAAACGAATAATTATCGGCATACATTTTTGAATGCGCAACACCGACAATGGGATGGTCGGCGTGGGTTTCGAAAAGAACAATCGGTCCAATATCAGTGTGATGAATTTATCGATAAGACGTGTCCGATTGGGAAGGATCATCGGGAAGTTGCACAGTTTGGAAAAGACTATCGGCAGCCAACAAGTGGTTGCGGCGCAATCGTGAGAGTGAAGTATATCTTTGTTGGTGAGGCACCAGGTGGGAATGGATGTGGAAAACTCGGCATTCCATTCTATGATGACATGTCTGGGAATTTGATGCAAACGGCATTGGATACGTTGGGAATTCTTGTCACCGAATACTATATGACGAACGTGGTGAAATGTACGCCGAAAGATAATAAGTTGGGCCAATATAGTGTGGTTGCGCCAGTCAGTCGGTTACAATGTACGCAACAATTATTGGGTGAAATTGCGGCAATTCAAAAATTTAGTCGAAAAGCAAAAGTGATCGCACTTGGAAAAGTTGCAGCAGAACAACTTGCACAAGTAAATGTGCATCACGTGATGATCTATCATCCGGCGTATTATTTACGGATGGGAACGCGTGATCAATTTGTGAATGATCTTCGAAAAGTCTTGGAGGAAACATGAGAAGTTTACGGTTTGCTGATATGTATAAGCTGATGTTTCAAGATTTGATGATGGGTGTACGGTCAGTTGGGTTTGCGTGTCGTGGGCTGAAGATGGCGAAAGAGACAACACACGTCCATTTGCCAATTGGGATGCCAGGGTACAAGAAGATTTCTGTGTTTTCCTATCGTGGACATCGAGTCGTGCCAATTCGATTTGTGTTGGCTGAACTGTGCCATATTTTGGCTGGGAGAAATGATCTTGAGAGTTTGTTGTCGTACAATAGTGGGATGGGAAGATATTCACACGATGGAGAGACATTGGCGGGTGCGTATGGCAAACGATTGGAGTTACAATTACCACGATTGATTGCACGATTGAAAGACGATCCGTATACACGACAAGCATGTGCGGCGATTTTTATGGGAGATGATTGTGTGACAACCACACGGACAAGTGTGCCATGCAATGTGTATCTCCAATTTCTCCAACGAGATAACAAACTCAATTTACACGTCATGTCGCGTTCATCAGATTTTGTGACGGGCTTTTCGATTGATACGATTCATTGGCAAGCATTGTTGGTGATGATGGGTAATGAGTTTCCAGAATGGCAAGTTGGGGCACTGTATTATACGATTGGATCATTGCATATTTATGAGGATGATGTGCCAATCATTGAACAGTGGAAGTTGTCAGATTATACGTATGAGCGGTTTCTACGGTTTACGAAACCATTATCAGCAGTCATCAAACAATGTCAACTTGGATTTACTGGTGGATTGCAAGTAAGAGATCTCGCAGCGTTGCTTGGGATGCCAGATGATGCGACTGAGGTGGCATTAGAGTTGGAGCAAGTGTTTTTGTATCATCGAAATAAGTTGAAGAGGTAAGTATGGCGATTTGGTTTGCAAATAACTTTGCCACTGTGAAACAACTCTGTAAGAGCATTGAGCGATTAGAGCCAGGTGAAGAGCTGGTGATGTATTATTCGAAGTTAGGATTGAAGAGAGAAGTTGTGGACGCATTTAAGTCAGCGTTTCCATGGCATTATAGCGATACAAAACGATCGTATACATCATCAACGCTACGAGCGAGTGGGAACAATGGGAAGAAGACAGATTTTGCCTATCGGCATCGCGTAAAGAAACACTTTGGCTACGATCAAACAGTGATGCATCGAGAGAAGAAAAATAAGCTGATCTGTTTGTGGGATCCAACGAAATCACCAAAAGGCGATATCAATGGTGAGCATAATCCATGTCTTGTGATGGTTAAGTTCAAAGAGCATGGCCATCGATTGGATATGGTGGCGATCTTTCGCAAACGAGATTGTTGTCGACGAATGATCGGGAATATGATCTTTCTTGTACAATGGTTACAAGAAGAAGCAGCATTACGGCACAAATCGGCTGGATTCGTGACAGATATGTCGATGGAAACGCAATGGGTAAAAGACGATGTGCAGAAGTTATGGCAGTGCCGAAATGTAGGAGGTGAAGATGACGAAGAATGATCGTTGGATGCTTATCTTTATTGGCTTCGTGTGTATTGGATGGGTAGTGACACATCCATCATGGCGGCCAATTATGAAGAGTATCGTCGGAGATGCGCATGCAGTCGCAGTGACAGCGCCACATGATGACACTGTTGCAATTACACAGAATGCGAATATGATTATAGTAGATAAGATGGCTATCAAGGAATTACTCGATTGGGCAAAGGCGAAGAATACAGATTTGAATGTAGCAATTTATGAATATGATAAGAAGATGGGTGTGTGGAATCGTGCAGAGACGTGGTGTAAATAGGAGACAGTCATGAGAATTTTACTCAGTGGCATGACAAAGATGCAAGCCAATCGGCCACGGCGTCGAGAATATAATACGTCGATTGCTGCGCTCTATACGGCATTGTTGGCAGCCAAACATCAGGTGGATTGGCGGCCGTTAGAATATGATGAGAAGAAACTTGATAAGAAGTATGATCTGCTATTGCTTGGACTCGGGACCATCAGTGAATTCAGTTGCACGTATTTGTATGAGACGTTATTAGCAACACGCTATCCAAACGTGGTGTATTTCGTGAATGATTGGAAGGCGAATGCGACGATTAAGTTGTTAGAGACGAGTGACATTCTACGAGACTTTGTCTTGAAGAATAATGCATCGACTGAGGAGAAACGACAGCAAGTCCGAAAGGATGAGAAAGTGTTGTTGCGCTGTCGTGAACAGATGTTTCGATTTGGTGGGAGAAATTTGTTGGGACCGTTCTTTCCATGGGGTGATCGGAGCATCATCATTGATGAGACACCATTTACACATATTCATGAGTTCAACCCAACCAGCTATTATATGAAACACTGGGATGGAAAAATCGAGATACCAGCGAAGAAGATCAAGCAGTGGGTGTATGGCGCACTGAGCGATTACAGCAAGTGGCACCTGCGCCTAGGAGCCAACTGGCCGATTCGCGCGTTCAATAAAAAGACATTCATTCCAGAACATGAACTTGTGGAGTTGTATGCACAGTCGTATGGGATGTTGTTGCCGAAATATAAAGCAAGTGGAAGTGGATGGTGGCGAGCGCGATATTGTCATGGGATGTTGTGTGCCAATGTGATGTGTGGTGATGAGGCAGAGTTGCGAGGACCAGGATTATGGGAGGATATTGCGTATGTTGAGGGATTATCGAATAAACGATTGACAGCACTTGCAAGAACACAAAAAGAAACGATCATGGATATCACACCGAAATGGAAGCTGGTGATCTGTGATCTTGACGCAACAATACGGGAGGCTGACCCACAATGATGAACATACGGAAAAATGAGTTGTTGGCACTGATTGGCGTTGCATTAATTGTTGTTGGTGCCGTGAGCATTCATGTTGGCTTTGGGATACTGGTCATTGGGATGGTGATGTTGATATCACGCGCGTATTTGGATGCAGAAGGCGGAGATAGTTGGGAGCAACCAACAACAACACCAACAGATCCATTGCCTGAACAGTATCAACCGCCAAAAGGACCGACAGCATGAATGACAAAATTACTCCGAGTTATTGGATGGCGATTGCGTCACAGATTGCAATGGCAGCAACCTGTCGCGCAAACGTTGGATGTATTTTAGTGTATCACAATCAAATCGTTGGGCATGGCTACGTTGGAAGTGTGCATGGTGATGTGCATTGTATTGATCATGTGAACGATCCTGATCTCAATCATATGCACCACATTCTCGTACAGACAGATCAACGAGGTTCAACGAAAGCCGGGAATACATGCATTCGGACAGTGCATGCTGAACTCAATGCCATTCTGAAATGTACAGTGCGAGGATCACATGAACATGGATGGATTGATTGTTATAGTACGTATCAACCATGTCTCGAATGTACAAAAGCACTCTTGCAAATTGGCGTGCGAAAGATGTACTATCGACATGCGTATCATGATGAATGGCGAGAGGCATTCATGAAGCAATGTACGTTGTTCGATCATCGGCGACTTGGTGGAACGGACTATGCACAATTCATTCATTGTGGTGTCTGATGAAGAGACTGAAATACCAAAAGAAGTTGACAGCGCGGCAACAGCTCATTCGTGATGTATTGATGGATTGTCATGCTGTGTATCGGTTATACACGAATCATGAGACAGCCAATCCAGATGTGATCACGCCAAATGAACTGATGGAGATGGTGCATAAAATGGATAGTGTGTTCAAAGAACTCAAGGTGAACCATGGCAAATGATCCAGATCGCGTGATTGCATTTGACTGCGAGTTTAATAATTTGAAGCAGCCGTTCATTGCAACGACGTGTGATTGGAAGTTGAAGACGGTGCTCTACAATTGCCATAAGCCAAAAGATGTCGCACAATTGCGTGCGCCATTAGAAGATCCATCAGTGACAAAGATCGCATTTCCATATACTGTTGATGCACATGTCGTCAAAGATCTTGGGATTACCTGTCGTGGACCATGGGAAGATCCACTCATTGCTGGGACGTTGTTGGATGAGAATTTTGCGCGACGCAAAGGTCTCAAAGCAATGGCGCAACATTATTTGCATGAAGAGATTCTTGAAGCAAAACGGTTGACAAAATATAAGAAACGAGCCAAGAAAAAAGCTGATGCACTTGGTATTCCGTTTGATTATTCGTTGATTCCGAAGTTTGTGATGAAGCCGTATGCTGTGCAAGACTCCGTCTATCCAATTAAGTTGTGGTGGTTGTTTAGAGACCCGATCAAACAGTTCGACCGGATTTATCAGTTTGAGAAAAAAGTGGCGACAGTGATTTTGAAGATGCAAGCCACTGGGATGTTAGTTGATCGAAAGTTTTGTTTGAAGCAATCGATGCAGTATACGAAAGATATCGCGCAATGTGAGAAAGACATTAAGGCCATCTTACAACAGCAACAGTTGGAGATGCCTGAAAAGTTGAGCCCAAAGAAATTGTTGGCCATCTTTGACGCAATGGACATTGTGGTAAAGAATGAAAAAGGAAAGCCAACCACTGAAGGGAAGTTCCTTGTTGCACATGACAAGATTCCATTGGTCAGTAAGATTTTGTTGCATCGGTTTTTGAAGAAACAAAAAGGGACCTATTTCGATCCGTTGAGAAAAAAGCATACGACAGATGAGAATGATACGGCCGTCTTCTTTCTCTTTAGTTCAGGTGCAAGAACTGGCCGAACATCAGCAGAGTTGATTCAAACAATTCCTCGACCTGATGAATCTCGCACAGCACATGCACCGAAGCTTGCACGCAAAGCTTTTATTCCTCGTCCAGGCTACGTCTTTCTTGCAATTGACTACAAAGCGCTCCAAATGCGCATCTTCTTCCATTTTGCAAAAGCAAAAGCATTGATTGAGAAAGTGAAAGATGGTTGGGATCCACATGATGCAGCGTGTCAGTTGTTGTTTGGGCAAGTCGAAAAAGAACTCCGAAAAGATACGAAGAACATTCAGTTTGGGATTGTGTTTGGGATGGGTATTAATAAGCTAATGCGATCGCTTCAGAATAGTAAAGCCAAAAAGAATATGTCGCAGATAGAAGCCTCCATGATTTTGGATAAGTATTATTCAATTGTGCCAGTGAAACAATTCAATCGCGAATGTACGAGCCAACTCTATAGTACTGGGAAGTTGGAGTTGAAGTTTGAATCACCATTGATGGATTTTCATCGTGAGTATCGTGTCCCACAAGAGATGGCGTATAAAGGACCGAATGTTCTGATCCAAGGGACCGAAGCGTATGTGGTGAAAGCTGCCATGATCCGATGTGATCGAAAGATTGTGAAAAGTGGGATGGATGTAAACATGCTGATGTGTATTCATGACGAGCTGTTGTTTGAAGTCAGTAAGAAAGAGAAACTGAAGTTAGTGATTAAAGAGTTAGTGAAAACTATGGAAGATCACGTCACGTTATCAATACCATTGGAAGTTGATGCGAAAGTAAGTGATAAATCTTGGGGAGATACAGTTGAATGGAATAAAGTAAAGCATTTGTACGGAGTAAAATGAGCAAGAAATTTTACTGTTATATCGTAACATGCAAAGTGAATGGGAAGATCTACATTGGCCATAGTGGTGGAAGATCAATCAAATGTGTAGTATATAGATGGAATGGACATTGTTTTCGAGCGTTAAATCGTAGAAGATCAAATCGTAGGAGTAGATTACATGCAGCAATTAGAAAGTATGGGAAAGATAATTTTTCGGTGATGGTGTTAAGTGGATATAGTAAGACATTGAAAGAAGCGAATAGACGTGAGATAAAATTAATTCGTGAGTATAAGAGACGTGGTTTTGTATTGTATAATTTGACTGCTGGCGGTGGAGGAACATTTGGATCAAAACAGACTCCTGAATCAAATAGGTTACGGTCAATTGCATTAAAAGGAAAGAAATTTTCTAAAGAACGAAATGAGAAAATACGTAAAGCATGGCAGAACCCGATTATTAGGAAAATGATAATTGACGCAAGAACGAAGGCATATTGGTTAAAGAAAAAGTTTTCAGTGCATGCGCGTATTCATTAAGGAGGGATGATGCGGCAACCAACAGAAAAGGAGAAAATTTATATGCAACAGAATCTCTGTCCGAAATGTCGGATCGTCGCAAAATCGTGTGATGTGTCGAACGATCAGATTTCATTTCGCTGCGATGAGTGTGGGTTCTTGTGGTCGGAATATACGAATGGCACAACAATTGTATGGGCATAGGAGGTGAGCATGTCGATGTGGGAAGATATCGAAGAATTTCATATGCAGTTTGGAATTCCACAAACAGTTACACCGTCAGTCAAAGAGAATGAGAAGATGATGGAATTTCGCATCATGTTTTTGAGAGAAGAGCTGCAAGAATTTGAGATGGCAGTAGAAGCTGGACACACTGTTGAAGCATTTGATGCATTGTTGGATTTAGTGTATGTGGCCATTGGGACGGCGTATCTGTGCAATTTTCCATGGGATAAAGGTTGGGATGTTGTGCATGCAGCCAACATGATGAAACGGAAAGTCAAGAATGAAGATGAATCGAAACGGCAATCAGAATATGATGTGATAAAACCTGATGGGTGGGTTGCGCCAGATCTTGCATTACATGCGTGGTTGTTGTTTCATCAGTATGAGTTGCAGATGAAAAAATTCCGACAGTTAAATGAGATACATGAGCATGTTGAAGATGAAATTTGTGAGCTGTGAGGAATTGTGTGATGTTACCACCAACCATTTTTGATCGGTATGAAAAATCGCATGATGGGCATGTACGGCTTGTCATGGAGTTGAGTCGTACGCGAAATACTGCGTTAGATGATATGTTTGTAATTAGTGAGCTGATTTTACATTTAGAGACAAGAGTGCATGAGTTGGAAAAAGAAGTAAAGAGGCTACAGGATGAGAAAGTCACTATTAGCAATTGACCCATCAGTGAATAATTGTGGGATTGCGTTGTTTGATCGAAAGACAAAGCAATTAGAAGATGCGATTCTGTTGCATCCAGATAAGATCGTGAAACGAGATGGTGAGTTTTACGATAAGGCGTTTTCGATTTATACGAAAACAAGGGAAGTCTGTAAGAAATGTGCTGTGATTGAGATTGTGTGTGAGTTACCAGACCATTGGGCGGTGGCTGGATTTGCAGCAAGAGAATCAGGGTCGATCACAAAGTTATCATTCATGTGTGGGTTGTTTTATGCATTGAGGAATGAAGTCGAAAAGTTTACGTTCACGTTACCACGTGGATGGAAAGGCCAATTGTCAAAAGACGTGACGAAGAATCGTATTGAACGAGATTACGCAGGAAAAGGGAAGCATTATACGAAAGAAGAATGGGAGAAACTTGACCATAACGTATGCGATGCCATTGGGATTGGGCATTGGAAGTTGCATGGAAGGGTATAAGCATGACCAAACAAGAAGTTGATGTTGGAAAGTTCGTGAAGGATGCGTGTACAGCATTGAAAGCTGGAAAGCGAATGACGCCACAAATGCAACGTGAATGGCAACGTGTGCGAAAGTTGACGATTGCTCAATATGGCATGGATGTATGGTCAGCCATTTTGAAGGGAGCAATGAAGAATGACACGGAAGCAACCAAAATTTGAGGCCATTGTTGGAGGAGATATCATTGATATCACTGATACAATGTTGCCACTTTATTTGGTGATTGAGACAATCGAACGAATGATTCCAGCGACGAAGATGCGATTGATCATGGAATTGCTTGGACGAACACATGAATATCACGCATTCTTACAACATGAGGCAGATAATGTGGAAAAGACTTAAAGCGTGGTTGCATTGGGAGATGACAACAGATGATGATGCGTATGATCAAATTGTGGTGTGGATTAGTACATACCGAGTACGGTTGAATGGAAACAATCGGTTTTTGATCTCACCTGAGATTATTAAGGAGGCATTTCCAGAGTTGTCAGTCGATCAAGTTTTGAATGTGTGGTATAAACTCGCAAAAGAACGACGACATATTGATACGGATCCATTTGATAACGCATGGGTGGTGAAGCAATGATTCGGCCGTTCATTGATTGGTGGCGACGGAGAAAAGTTGAGCGGATGACGCAACGTGTAGTTGAATGGATGGAACCGTATCATGGTGAGATAATCACACCAGGTCAAGTGCAGAAGATATTTCCGGAATTGACATCAGATGATTTGTTCGATGTGTGGCAGCAATTAGAAGATCGACATGCCATTCAACGACATCCAATTACAAAACGGTGGATCATTATATGGAGGCCAATATGAAAGAGAAAATCACAGCAATCATCGTGACATTGACGAATCAAAAACAGATTGAGTTTTTGAATGTCTTGAAAACCGGCGTTACGAAGCAATCACGGGTTTATGTTGTTGAGTATCTCGATCAAGGCTTATTTAATCGTGCATTGTTTCCATTAGAAAGCGTACTGATGGTTGAGGAATATGTTGCGCCGAAGGAAGATGATGAGGTAGAAGAAAAAGATGAGAAGGTATCGTTGAAGTCGTTTGAAGCAACAGATGACGATGATGACGATGATGACGATGATGACGATGATGACGATGATGACGATGATGATTATAACGAGGATGAAGAAGCTGAGGTCATTGAGAAAGTCACAAAGAAGCGATCAGCATAGGTGATTGAATGATTGTGACGAAACCGATGGATCACCAGGTGGTGATCAGCAAGTTTGGTGCAGAGCGAAATTATGCAGGGATCTTTGCTGAGTATGGGACTGGGAAAACACTTGCAGCACTCATGATTATGGAGATGCTGAAGTTATCGAGAGTGTTGGTTGTCTCTACAAAGCTGAGTGTGCAATCAGTGTGGCCATCAGAAATTCGGAAACATACTAATTTTCGATGGGCTGTATTGGTTGGTGGGAGACGGAAGAAAGCAAAGATTCTCTACCATGCAATGAAGCAGCCAACGTCATCAACAGATCGATATGGAAAACTACAGAAAGTACCGACAGTCTGTTTGATCAATTATGATGGGATCAAGAATATCTACCGTGAGTTGGTGAAATGCCCATGGGATGCGATCATTCTTGATGAAAGTACGAAGATCAAATCACCCGATACAGCACGAACACAAATCTTATGGGATGTCGGCAAAAGAATTCCTCGACGATATATCATGACTGGGTTTCCAGTCACAGAGAACCTATCAGATTTGTATGCACAGATTAAGTTCTTGAGTGATGATAATTTGTTAGGGACGTCGTACTACTCATTCGTAAATACATACTTTGTGAGGATGGGTACTGCAGTTCTCCCAAAGAAAAAGAGAGTCCAAGAGTTGCTTGGAAAGATTAAGCCATTCTGTATTCATGTGACAAACAAATCATTGAAGTTGCCACCAAAGATTTATAAGACAATCGATGTTGAGTTGACGGCACAACAGAAACAATTGCTGAATGAGTTTCGCTCAACGTTTAGACTCGAGCTTGGGAAAGTGAAGATCGATACACAGTTCATCTTCGCGTTGATCACGCGATCATTGGAAATTTGTGATGGCTTTGTGAAAGACAATGATGGCAACATTGAGGTGATCGACACGAATAAAGATGAAGCCATATTGGAAACGTTAGAAGAGATTGATGCGCATAAGAATAAAGTTGTGATATGGGCAGCGCATCGATTCTCGATTAAGAAACTGTATCGGTATCTGACACGATTGAAATATGGTGTGGTGACGTTGACTGGGATGACAGCTGATCCTGATTTGTCTGTGAAACGGTTTCAACATGACAAGCGATATACAATTTTGTTGGCTACTCAAAAGAAAGCAGCAGAGTCAGTTACCCTCACTGCGGCACGATATGCAATGTATTACTCCAATATCTGGTCGTATGATTTACGAGCGAACAGTGAAGCTCGAATACGCCGAAAAGGTTCAGAGGGCCATCAGTCAATTATCTATACTGATTTTGTTACGGAGTCACCTGTTGAACGGAAGGTTTATGAATGTCTTCGGCGAAAGGGAAATCTCGTTAGAGATCTGAAGAAGTATTTTTTATCAATGGGAGGGGAGAAACATGGAGAACGAGACGAAAACGTATGAGGAATTTCACTCAGTGCCAACAATTGTTGTGACAGCTTCGCCACAACGAGTGACAATGAACGTCGTACAAGAGTCTGACGATTATTATATTCTTGAGTCTGAAGATCATCTGAAGCAGACGTGCCGACCAAAAGATCACTGTAAGGTAGAGGCAGTAAGTTTTATTGTGAGTGGTAATGCTGAAATTCGGTAGGAGGATCGTGAAATGGGGAAGCCGTTATTTGTCTCGTATTCGAGTATGAATGCCTTTCGGAAATGTCCACGATTCTATTATTGGAAGCATATTCGACGATTGGAAAAGCGCGTGTTTAAGTTGCCATTCATTGTTGGCAATATCATGCATCATGGTGTCCAAACATTGTTGAGGAAGCCAGAGAAAGCTGAGAAGGAAATTGCAAAGAAGTATCGAGATGAAGCACAAAAAGCACGGAAAGAATTCATGCTATCACCTCAACAGGAAGATGATTTGGCAGCACAAGAGTTTTCAACTGTTGGAATGTTGCAAGCGTATAAGTTGATGTATCGGAAGTTTTTAGAGCGCACAACGCATATTGCGACAGAACATCCAATCAAGTATGCGCTCAATAAGAAGGTCACGATCGTTGGGAAGATCGATGAAATTCTCTTGAATCAAGAAATTCGATGGATATGGGAATTGAAGAATTTGAAATCGTTGGATATGGACCGCGTGAATACGATTAAGACTGACCCTCAAACTGGGTTGTATCATGCAGTCTATAATAAGACAGCGAAGAAAGATGAGAAGATTGGTGGCATTTTGTATCAGATCATTCGGAAGCCATCCATTCGTCAAAAGCAAAAAGAATCACGGCGAGAATTTCTTGTACGCTTACAAGAGTGGTATCAATCAAGTGAAGGTGGGATGAAGTTTCATTTAGAGAGAATAAAAGGTTCGTTCATTGCTGGTGAGGCTGTCCTCAATACGGTCGATAAAGTCACACAGCAAATGTTGAATTGTAAAGAGAAAGATGATTATTATCAAGACTTCAGTCGTTGTGTGAGTGAATGGGATACGTGTGCATTCTATGGTGTGTGCCATGGGAAAGATGAAAAGAAAGAAATCGGGCTTCTACAGATTCGTAAAAAATATACTGTTGAAGGTGATGAAGCAGAAGCGGCGCTTGCGGAATAGTTGCCATGTAGGTGTATCACAAGTGGGCGTCATTGAGATGAGCCAACAATCAGATGGATCGTGGAGGAAGAATGGGAAACGTTGATGTTCAGATAGAAGAATCGCATGGAAAACCAAAACTAACAGAATCTGCATGGTTGTTGTTTGGACCACCGAAAATTGGGAAATCAACGTTAGCATCAGGATGGCCAAAAACAATTTATCTATGCACATCAAAGAAGGAAATTGCGCGGATCAAGACACCATACATTTTAGTTAACACGCATAAGAAGTTGATCGATGCTGTCGATTATTTGGTGGAGAATAAGAAGTCAGTTGAGCATAAAGTGGTTGTGCTTGATTTTATCGATGCCATGTGGACAAATGCAGAAACGCATGTATGCAGAAAGTTGAAGATTGATCATGCGTCAGAAGCTGGCTATGGCAAAGGTGTTGGGATGATCGATGCAGAGTTCAGAAAGGTCGTGAACAAGCTCATTGGATCAGGATACGGCTGTATCATGATCTCGCATATGCAGATTAAGGAAGTCCAGACAATGAATGGTGTTGTGACGAAGACCGTCACATCATTACCTGATCGAGCAAGGAAAATTATCATTCCACTCGTATCAGTCATTGGATATATAGATTTTGAGACAGTCAAGAAGAAAGATCCAGAGACAGGAAAAGTGTCGTTTTCAAAACGACGAGTCATTTCGTTTGAGCCATCAGAGTTTTTAGAAGCTGGCGATCGAGATGGATTTTTGCCAGAAAAGTTACCATGTTTCAGTGATGCAAAGAAGACGTATCAAGCAATCGCAGATTATTATGATGGGAAGAAAACGAAATGAGTGAGGAAAGAAAGGAGGTAGACGATGCGTATGTAAGGAGAGGGTTGATGGTAGTGTGAATGGGAGCAATGCATTTTTAACGTATGGAGGTTTTCAATTATGTCGACTGATGTGGCAAAAGAGTTGAAGAAGATGGCGAAGATGTGGTCAAAGACTGAAGCAAAGCAAGCAGCTGGCTTCGCAAAGTTGCCCGATGCAGAGTATGTGTGTCGGCTCATTGAGATGACCGTTGGAAGAAGTAAGAAAGGCAGATTGCAAGTTGCGTCAAAGTTTAAGGTTGTGAAGCCGAAGGATGCAAAAGGTAAAGAGACCATGACGTTTCATGGTATTGAGAATGAAAACAACATTGCATACTTCAAAGGATATGCAGAAGTCCTCGGACTTGAATTGCCTGATGATGTGGAAGATTTGCCAGATGCAGTTGCTAGCTTCATGGAAGAGTTTGATGATAACGTCACCGTACGTTTGAAGACAAAGGGAGATTATCAGAACCTCTCCATCGTCGCAGTTGGTGATACGAAGATCGATGAGGACGAAGAAACTGAGGAAGGTGAAGAGGAAGAGACTGAAGAGGAAGAAAACGAAGAGGAAGAGGAAGAAGAAGAGGAAGAGGAAGAGGAAGAATCAGAAGAAGAGGAAGAGGAAGAAGAGGAAGAGGAAGAAGAGGAAAAACCAAAGAAGAAGAAGAGCAAGGATAAGAAGAAAAAGAAGAGCAAAAAGTAAGCAGTTGCGATAGGAAGATGTAACCGTCGTTGGAGCTGGGTTGGAAATCAGCTCAGCTCCAACGTGTGGGAGATATGGACATTGTATGGGACTGAACAGTCTTGGTGAAATCTCAAAAGCACAGCATCATAATTCTCCCATACGTATTCGAGCAGTCGTGTCAGGTAAAAGCGCAACGCCATATAAGATTCCAAAACGAGTCAAAGCAAAATGTTTAGGGTGTAAGGATCCAGAGTGTGGATACGTTAAGGAAAAAGAAATTGTCATTAAGCCGAGAGACGAACGATTCTTATTGTTCGTTGACATTGCGACAGTAAGAATTGGAAGTATATTGAAGATTGCGTATCGCATTCCATGTAAGAATATTGGCTTCGATGTTGAAGAAACGCAAAATGTGTTGAGAATTTTTGTGGGTCAACCACCAGGTGAAGATCGCACAAAGTGGATGTCAGCACAAACATCGTATTTTGTTGGGCATGATATTGATTCAAACCATATCTACTATTTAGATGGATACGCGACAGTTGATCCGAAAACACAGATTGCAACGTATGTCTTTCATACGGCAACAAAATCGAAGTCGGATATTGAGTCGTTTGAATTGTCACCAAAGGTCAAAGCGCATCTAAAAGGATTTGATAAAAAGTTTAAGACACCGAATGATGTGTTTGCGTATCTCGGTGATTTGTATACATCATACGCAAACAATGTGACGAAGATTTATGGGCGATTCATGCTACATTTAGCGATTGATCTCGTCTTTCATAGTGCCTTGGAGTTTACATTACCAGGTGGGCGATTGCAACCGGCACGAATGGATGCGATCGTATTGGGAGACACACGATGTGGAAAAGGCCATGTGGCTGAAGGCCTTTCAAATTATTATGGCATTGGTGAAGTTGTTGGCGCAGAGAATAGTACATTCGCTGGGCTTGTTGGTGGTGCGCAACAAATTAGCGCACATTGGGTCATTTCATGGGGTCGAATTCCATTGAATGATCGTGGCTTAGTGATTGTGGATGAAGCGTCAGAATTAAAAGATACAGATTGGACAAGGTTATCAAGAATACGAAGTGAAGGTATCGCAGAAGTCACAAAGATTCAACAACAAGTCACGAATGCTCGAACACGACTCGTCTTTCTAGCAAATCCACCAAGTAAGGCGATGGCGAATTATACGTTTGGCATTCATGCGCTAAAAGATCTTGTGCATGCACCAGAGGATATCGCACGATTTGATTTTGCATGTATTGTCTCGCATGAAGAAGTATCGATCGAGGAAATTAATAAGAAGCATGAGACAACCGAGTTTTTGCATACTTCATTTGCTGAACGTGATTTGATTATGTGGATTTGGAGTCGATCGTCTGATCAAATCGTCTTTACTGACGAAGCACTCGAAGAAATTTTTAAGGTAGCGAATCGGGTTGGGAAGTTTTATGATATCAGTATTCCATTGATTCAAGGTGAGAACGTTCGATTTAAGATTGCGAAGATTGCAATCGCATTTGCAGGAAGATTATATAGTTCAATAGAGAATGGAAGAAAGTTACGCGTCAAACGATTGCATGTGCAATGTGCTGCAACGTTTATTCGTGGTTTATATAAAGCTGATGCGAATGGGTATTTCGATCATTCATGGGTGCGAAAAGAATTGAATCCAACGTTGCAGCAAGAAAACATTGATGCATTGATTGCGTACTTTAACGCGTACCCGAGTCAAGATGAAGCGTATCAGTATTTGTTGAATAACACATACATCCAGTCACGAGATATTATTGAGCATTTGAATGTGGTACCACAGAGTGCAGTGGAAATTATTTCGAAGTTGTTGAAGTTCAAATGTATCGTGAAAAAAGATACGGGTGCATCGTCTGTCTATTTGAAGACACCTCATTTCACACGATGGTTACGTGATCGTGTGCGTCTTGCAAGGAAAAACAAATGAAGCCATTTATGAGATTGCGGCCAGAAATTAATGTGTATTTGCTTGGTGATATGAATGATTTTGACAATATGGTCCGTCTCACAAAATGGCTGCCGCCATGTCGAGAAGATCTTGAGTTTCTTGAGCATGAATATCGAAGAATTTCAAGTGATCCATTACGGAAGTGTTTTCTTGTCTTCAACATTGGGAAATTCGCGTTATTTGTGGATGATCTCACAGACGGTGCATTTGATAAACTTGGAAGTGATGAAGAAGATGATGGAGTACTACGGAATAACCTGTATCCAAACTGATACACCGCTTGGTTTTAATGTGTACATTATTCCTCTTGAATGATATAATAATTGCATGATGTGGAGCTTGATATATGCTCTACGCGAGCGCAATCAATTATATCGGGAAGGAGGTGATGAAGATGGCGAAGGAGAAAGTCAAGAAGGAAAAGGAAAAGCCGAAAGAAAGTGGGCTCACAGTTGCAATGATCGACAACGCACCGTTATCGGTGAAAGCGTCGATCGAAGATCAACCAATCGTTGGGACGAAGAAGGAATTCTCGTCTGGTAGCGTTGGTTGGAATTTCAATGGGAAGGTTGTCATTGGCGGATTGAAATGCCAAGTATCAGCCAACGTCATTATTGTCGGATCGAAAAACGTAGACAAATAATATGAGCACGCGACAATTAACAGAAGCTGAACAAAAGGTTCAACGCGATATTGAACTCATGCAGAAATTGAAAGTTGGCGTTTCTGCAATGGGACCTTCCCATGAAGATGAGGAATACTCGAAAGGAGAATTTCTCACTGATGATGAAGAGCATAAGTATCGCGAAAGTAAGGTTGCAGCTGATATAAAGAAAGGAGTACGACAACGAAGAAAACGAGCAGATAAAGAAGAACGACGACACGGTGGAAAAATCGTGTTATGGACATTTGACGAAATGAAGAAAGGAAAACGACCAATGGCAAAAGATGATGAACTCGATGAAGAAATGAACGAAGACGAAGAGGAAGAAAACGAAGAGGAAGAAGAGGAAGAAGAAGAGGAAGAGGAAGAGGAAGAAGAGGAAGAAGAGAAGCCAAAAAAGAAAGCAGCAAAAACCTCGTCAAAAGAAAAGGACGAGAAACCAAGTAAAAAGTCAACAAAGAAGGAAGTTAAAAAGCCAAAGGAGAAAGACGTGAAAGCAACACATGGAAAAAAGAAAGGCAGCCGCAGTGCACGCATCGTTGATGGGAAAATTACGCTCGTTGAGAAGGAGAATCCAAAGCGGAAGGGTTCACGAGCCCATAAGCGATACGAATTGTATCGGAAGCATAAGGACGTTGCATCGTACATTGAAGCAGGAGGGAAGCGCAGTTCATTACGCTACGATGAGAAGCACGGCTTTATCAAGTTGAGTGGCGTAACGACGAAAAAGGATTAAGCGTTCGTCAATACCGCAGTTATGGTGATGAGCTGTAACTGCGGTATTTTTTAGCCACAAAACATCAATTCCGAAAGAGGGTTGAGGGTACTATGGTGACGATTCATGTGCAAGAACAGTTACCTGAATTTTTGTTAGGACAGTATTTTACAAATTCAGACGAGCATTTGAAAGTCTCAGCAGTTGTTGCATTGGAAACGCCATCAGTCACAGCGGAGAAAACGTTATTAATGTATTTGGAGGATGGGACGTTGTTTGAATTACGTATCACACAGCAAGATCCTGCGAAGTATAACCATTTATAAGGAGGTTGCATGGCACATGATAAAAACATGGTTCAGTATCATGCGTCAAACGCGTGGCTTCATTTAAGTGAGTTGAATAGTCTTAAGTTAGAATCGTTAGTTGGGCAAGCAAGTTTAGACGCGATTACAAAAGCCATCGCTGTGATGGACGTGCTTTCTGGAGGGGAAAATGCCAGGAAAACTGGGAGTGAAGCTAATTCCTAGACGATCAGTATCTGGAAAGTATCATTCAGTCCGTGAATTTGTGTTTGCACTCTTAGATAAGAAGCCAACAATTACAAAAGAAGAAGCTGAGAAATTCCTCATTAAAGAATATCCGAAGTCAAGTTTCTTTGGGAAGGATGGAAAAGGCGGTCATTTTACGTGGTACAAGCATAAGTGGAATAAGATGAAGTTGGAGAAGGAATTCACACTTTCAAAACAAGCACATGGTGAAGAACATGAGCCAGTCAGTCATGAAAGCAAAAAGAGTAAAGCTCGACGAGTTAAAAGAGTGGGGAGACAGCGAGTGGCGAAAGTGGCAAATCGAAAGAAAGATCGACGGATTCCGATTCACCCGAATAAAAGGAAGGTGGACGTCAAAACAAGGCAAACCGTTCTACAACGTCGAGCAAATTCAAAAGGTACTCGACAGCCACCCAAAACTCAAGAAGTACATGATCGACGGGGAACTGGCGGGGAAAACGTGGCAGCAAACAATGACGCTCTTCCGATCATCGAAAGCTGATGTATCAGGTAAAATGAAAGATGGGAAGTATTGGGTATTCGATCTCATTGACCCAAATAAATTGTACGAGCCATTGCGCGATCGGCAAGAACGATTAGTAGAGATATTTTCAACGATTGATGAACCGAAGATACAAGTAACACCATCACATGGATTAATGTCATTCGATCAATTTGACGAGAAGCATCAGAATCATCTTTCACTTGGTTGTGATGGCTCAATATTAAAATCAACAGTTGGACCGTATGAATTCAAAAGAAGTAAGCATTGGTTGAAGGTGAAACCGATCAATGAATTGGATTGTCTCGTTGTTGGCACTGAAGAAGGGAGAGGAAAATATGAAGGAACACTCGGTTCATTGCTTGTCAAGATCCCAATAGAAGATGGGAAATGGAGTCGGTGTATTACTGGTGTTTCAGGAATGACGGATCGACAGCGATATCAGTTTTGGAAATATCGGAAACAGATGGTTGGGAAAATAGTTGAAGTTAGCTATCGGACAATCTCAGATAAAGACCGTCTTGTAGAAGGGAGGTTTCGGAGATTGAGGGAGGATAAAGAAGATGGCCATCAGTAAATTTAAAGTTGGCGATAAAGTTGAGCACAAAATTTCACGGAAAATTGGGTACATCACCGCAGTTATTGATCGTAATGGAATTGGCGCATGGTTTTATACTGTACAATGGAGTGATGGGAAGATAACAGTACCACAGCAGTCACACTTGATGCTGTATCAGAAAAGATACACCACTTGAGGTTAATGTGTACATTTACTCCATTATGTAATATAATAGCTGTATGATAACACGCAGTGTGTTATCAATTATAGGAGGTAGTATGAAGAAGAAAGTCAGTAAGGAGAAGAAGGTGAAGACATCAGCAGAACAACTCAATGCAAGAATGATTGAGGAGAGGGCAACGTTCTTTGGTTGCCCAGGAAAAATTCGTGGAATAAAGAAAGGCCCAGTCGTCACACTCTACGAATTTGAACCAGGAAAAATCACACGGATTAAGCGGCTGCAAGGATTGCAGGAAGATCTCGCACTCGCATTAAGCGTCGATGCTGTCCTCATTAATAGAATTCCTGGAAAGAATCTTATTGGCATTGAGATCTCAAATCCAGAAGGATCACGACACAGTGTACCGTTCAATAAGACATTACCACAAATTCAAGCTGCAAAAGATAAAGGCTTTGAGTTGCCGCTCAATTTAGGTATCGATTTATTTGGGCAACCAGTTGTCGATGATTTAGCGTTGATGCCACATCTACTTGTTGCTGGATCGACAGGTTCAGGAAAGTCAGTCTCATTGAATTGCATTATCAGCTCATTGTTGAGTGTCTGTTCACCGCAAGAGTTGCAGTTCTACATGATCGATCCAAAAGGTGTTGAGTTGATTCATTATAATGAGATCCCACACATGATCGAACCAATGGTGACGAGCTCGCATCGCGCAAAGGACATGTTGGAAAAGCTCATTATAGAGATGAGGAAGAGATTGATTACACTTACACAGAACCGTGTGCGTGACATTAAAGAACTCAACGCTGTTCGCAAACTGAGAGGTGAGCAGATACTGCCACGCATTGTATTGATCGTTGATGAGCTCGGTGATTTGATGATTCAAGATCGGAAGGACTTCATTCTATTATTTGCTGAGATTAGTCAGATTGCGAGAGCAACAGGTATCCACATGATTTGCGCAACACAACGCCCATCAGTGGACGTCCTGCCAGGAAAAATCAAAGTCAATTTTCCTGCGAGAATGTCGTTCAAAGTCACATCATCAGTCGATTCAAAAACCATTGTGCATCGACCTGGCGCTGAACGGTTATTGGGTCGTGGCGACATGTTGTATCTCAGTCCAACGCGCAATGCGTGCATGCGGATCCATGCACCATGGGTTCCATTAGATGATGTCAAAGAATTGACCAACAAAATCAGATCAATAGAAAGTCAACGCACAGTTGAACCCACAATTATTCATTGAGGATAGTTGAGATGAAAAAATCAGCAACAATAAAAGTACAGGAAGAACTTATCTGCGATGCACTTGAATTGATCATGCCAGATAAGAACGTGATTATGGATCAAGTTGAGACATTATTTGAGGAAGAAAAATTTAAGGTGCCATCGTGGAAAGTCGTGAGAAAAGCCATTAAAT
>CXWK01000715.1_pt1 | contig 67542 bp, 66 predicted proteins | sample 590851 | NCBI WGS metagenome assembly CXWK01 (sample SAMEA3498364, study PRJEB10139) | wastewater metagenome | biome: wastewater treatment plant; material: activated sludge | place: Denmark | collected 2014-08-01 | reverse complement strand
CTCAAGGAACTGCTGCTCGTTGGCTTTTTCGTGTCGATCGGCCTGACCGGTCTGCCTGATCTTCCGACGATCGGTGTTGCCCTGCTGATGTTGTTGCTCCTGCCAGTCAAGGCGGGGCTCTGGGTAGCACTGCTGTCACTGTTGAAGATGCGTTATCGATCGGCGATCCTGACCGGCCTGAGTCTGATGAACTATTCCGAGTTCGGACTGATCGTCGTGTCGGTGGGGGTGACTGCCAAACTGCTGGACAAGGCTTGGTTGGTCGAGATGTCAATCGCGGTCGCCTTGAGCTTCGTGGTTTCGGCCCTGGTCAACGGACGCGGGCACTTCATGGTTGAGAAGCTGGCGACGCGATTGCCACCACAGGATGAGCGCACGTTGCTCGCCGAGGAGCGTCCGCAGGATGCCGGCGACGCCGATGTCGTCATCCTCGGCATGGGCCGCGTCGGTCTAGCGGCGTATCAGCGGTTGACCGGACACCATGGTGTGAAGGTGGTTGGGGTCGATTATGACGGTCCGCGCGTCCAGACCCTCAAAAGGGAGGGGTACAACGTCATCGAGGGCGACGCCACCGACCTGGACTTCTGGAACCGGCTGCGCCACTCCGAATCGGTGCACACCGCATTGCTGGCCATGCATCGGCACGGTGCGAATGTCACTGCGTTGGAATGTCTGCGGGAGTCAGGCTTCGCCGGTCAGGTCGCCACGGTGGCACGCTACGACGACGAGGTCAATTGGGCCAAGAATCACGGCGTCGACACTGCTTTCAATATCTACGCCGGTGCGGGACTCGAGCTCGCCGACCAAGCGGCCGGGTTGAGCGTGGTTGCTCGTGGGGGCGACAATGATGCCCCAGGGCGATCGCGCAACGCGACGTGAGAGAAGGGGCCGAGTCTGGCCGGCACCGCAGACCTGTCTCACCGGTGATACACACAGATTGTGTCTGAAGGGATTCGCAGTGATTCAATCTGTTGCAATACGCAGGGTTCTACTTAACATAATGTATCTTATCGGCACATGAGCCGAGCTGCGGGGACGCGGCCCTTCGTCGGATCGATCGATCGGGCCCGCACCGGTTCGACGGAAGTAACTCGCGCGCCAGGCCGCGCGCCCTCCGTGTGGGCGGATTCTGAACTCGCGTATCTGGCAGACGGCGATGGTGCTCGCCGCAGCCAACTGGCGTGGCGCTTCGGCTTTTCGACTGAAAGGCACTGCGGCCCAGCCGCTTTGCGTGGTATTTCCGCTTGCGCGTACTCGGCCTCAAATTGTCACTGTGACGATTGAGCCCCCCCTTACCTCACGACTGGAAGCCGACCTATGTCGACGTGTCCGTTCTCACCGTAGTTGGGGCATTCTCATCGAATCTGGGGTAAGTGCGTGTCTTTCTCATTGAATCTGGGGCACCGGGCTTAGCGTTTATGTGTGCTGACGGCGGCGGTGTCGGCTGGGCGGGTCGTGGCGAGTGCTGTGGACTTGGAGTTCAACACCCGCGAGGGCTTCGTGCGTGAACGACTGGACCGGTGTGCCGCATCGCAGTTCGAGCTGGTTTGTTCGCCGGTACGGAACTTCCCGTCGTTTCGTGGTCAACGCAACTTTCCCGGGCTGTGGTGGTTCGCCACTACGGGGGTCTCATGTTGGCCATGAATCGTGGGTTGAACGTGACCAGTTGATGGCGCTCGACGCTGATCCTGACGTCATTGGTGTGCTGTCTCAACCGTTTTGGATTCACTGGTCTGACGGCACCCGGCATGCTCCTGACTATTTCGTGCGTCGCCGCGACGGATCTGTTGTCGTGGTCGACGTTCGGGAGGATGATCGGATCTCTGAGGCCGACCGTGAGGTGTTTGATCGATCAGCGGCGACGTGTGGAACCGTGGGCTGGGATTATTGCCGTGTCGGCGCTCTTGACCCGGTGCTGAGGGCGAACTTGCGTTGGCTGTCGGGTTATCGGCACCCGCGAGTATTGCGTATGCGTCTGGCGGACCGCCTGGCCGAGATCTTCGCCCGGTCGGGTCCGTTGATGGAGGGTGTGCTGACAGTAGGGACTCCGCTGGTGGTGTTGCCCGTCCTTTACCATCTGCTCTGGCACGGCCGTTTGATTGCCGACTTGTGCAGTGCGACGCTGGCCGATGACACACAGATAGCCCTCGGGACGGGCTGGTGACCTGACGTGAGAACGGGTGTCGTCCGAGTTGGTGACGAAATCCGTTTGGCTACTGGCGTTTTCACTGTCGTCACGTTGTTATCGGGGTCGGCTAGGCTGGTCGATGCAGTCGGCCAGCAGATAGTGATGCCGCTATCGCAACTGTTTACCGATCCAACCCTGGAGTTGGTGTCGGGCTCGCGGCCGCCGTTATGTTCGGAGGAAATGCTGGCCGGCATCCCGGAGGCAGCCGTCGAGCAGGCTCGCTGGTGGGAGCGCCACATCGTGGAAGTTCTGACCGGTCGCCAGCCCGGGGCGGCCCCTGGCACGCGACCACGCCCGCAGTTCGACACAGCGAAGCGTTCACTGCGCCAACGGGAGCTGGCCAAGCTGGAGGAGTTGCGTGCAGCCGGCCACAAGGTGCGCCGGAATGCATTGCAGCGCCGCCGATTTTCCTATGAGCGTGACGGCCTGCTGGGGGTCGTCGACGGGCGGCACAATCGGCGCCAGCCGGTATTCGGCCGGGTTGACGAGCGGGTTGTTGCGGCAGCACGGGAAGCCATCGACGGCGAGACCGACATGTCGACCGGAACGGTACAGCGTTTGCAACGACGGATCGCCAAGACGCTGGCGGCGACCTATGGCGCCGACGATGCGCCCGCGATGCCATCACAGCCGACCTTCTACCGACTGGTCAAACGGCTCGCCGAGGGACGGCATACCTTCGGGTCGGCACGCACACGCCGATCGCTGTCCAAGCAGCCTGACGGCCCGTTCGGGGCAATCACCGTGGTGCGGCCCGGCGAGATGGTGGAGATCGATTCCACCCCGTTGGACGTCCGGGTGGTCCTTGATGACGGCATGGTCGATCGGGTCGAGCTGACCGCGATGGTCGACAATGCGACGCGCTCGATCCCGGCTGCGGTGTTGCGGCCAACGACCAAAGCGGTCGATGCGTCGCTACTGTTGGCGCGGGCGTTGACGCCCGAACCGATGCGTCCGGGCTGGGCTGACGCGCTACGGATGTCACGGTCAGTGCTGCCGCACCACAGCATGACCGACGTTGATAAACGCTTGGCCGATGCCGCGGCGCGGCCGGTGATCGCCCCAGAGACGATCGTCTGCGATCACGGCAAAGCGTATCTGTCCCAGACGTTTCGGCAAGCGTGCTGCACCTTGGGCATCAATCTGCAGCCCGCCCACCCGGACTGCCCGACGGATAAGCCGAAGATCGAACGCACACTGCAGTCGGTGGGCACCCTGTTCGCGCAGTACGTCGCGGGGTACGTGGGCTCCTCGGTGGAACGGAGAGGCAAGAACGCCGAGCAAGACGCGGTGTGGTCGATGGTCGAGTTGCAGGCGCTGTTAGACGAATGGATCATCGCGGTGTGGCAGAACCGTCCCCATGACGGGCTGCGGGACCCGGTGACCCCGGGTAAGGCGTTGACTCCCAATGAGAAATACGCCGCGCTGGTCGAGGTCGCCGGCTACGTGCCTGTGCCCTTGGACGCCGACGACTACATCGAGTTGCTTCCGGTGCAGTGGCGCACGATCAACAGTTACGGGATCCGGATCAACCACCGCACCTATGACGCCAAGGCGCTCAACCCCTACCGGCGCCAGCATTCCGGCGTCGATGCCCACAACGGGAAGTGGGAGGTGCACTACGACCCGTACGACGTGTCACGGATCTGGGTGCGCAATCACCACGAAGACGGCTGGCTGGCCGCGACCTGGACACACCTGCGCAGCGCCCCGGTTCCGTTCGGTGAAACGCTGTGGCGCCATGCCCGCACGGTGGCCGACGGTAGGGGCGCCCAGAAGGCTCGGGAAGCCGAGATCGCAGCAATCGCCGAGGACTTGATGGATCGGGCCGCAGCCGGGCCTGCAGATCGATCGAAAGCAGAGCGGCGGGTGACCGGGCGGGCCAGCGCCGCCAGCGCCGGCCCCATCTGGCCGACCCCACCGCAGTCACCGGAGCGCGATGCGCCACCGACGCAGCCCTCCGCCCACGGTGCGTCTATCGACGATGACGATGACATGGCCGAGGTCATACCCCTGCCAGTGTTCGACGCGCGTAAGGAGGCCAACACATGGCGGCTGTGACCGAGGTTGCTGCGGTCGGTCAGCTCGAAGACCGTCGCCAGCCCACCACGACGTTGGAAGGCTGGCGGCGTTTCGTTGACGCAGACCCACCGGAATTCACGTTGCTCGACGACGACACGTGGGCCAGCCTCGGCGATGACGAGCGGACGGCCTACAACGAGGGCCGGGTGGCGCATCATTCCGAGTTGGTGGTGGTGACCACCTCCGCAATCGAAGCGATCACCCACCAGGGCCGGCTGCTGACCCTGCTCAACCAGCGTGAGATCGGGGCGCGGCGGGGACTGATCATCTCCGGCGGCGCGGCGACTGGAAAGACCACGGCCATCAAGCAACTGGGCCGGTTTCACGAACTACGCACCCATACAAGGTTTCCCGGCGACGAGAGCCGAATTCCTGTGGTGTATGTGACTGCCCCGCCGAAAGGTTCACCACGGAAGTTGGCGATGGAGTTCGCCCGATTCTTGGGACTGCCATTGCTCAATCCTCGGATGAACGTGACCGACATTTCCGATGCGGTCTGCCAAGTGCTCATCGATGCCCGCACCGACATCGTGGTGGTCGATGAGATCCACAACCTGAATCTGGATACCCGCGCCGGTGAGGAACTGTCCGATCACCTGAAGTACTTCACCGAGCATCTGCCGGCGACGTTCGTCTACGCCGGGATCGACGTGGAACGCTCCGGGTTGTTTACCGGGACGCGCGGCCGGCAGCTCGCCGGTCGCTGCGGAGTCATTCACACCAGCGCGTTCCCCGACGCTAAGGAGTGGCGACAACTCATCGCCGCGATGGAAGGCACCCTGCGATTGCACCGCCACGAGCCGGGAACTCTGATTGCCCAAGCTCGTTACCTGCATCGGCGCACCGGCGGCATGATCGGCAGTCTGGCTCACCTGATCCGGGCCTCCGCGATCCAGGCCATGCTCGACGGCACCGAGCACATCACTCGCGAAGGGATGGACGCCGTATTGATCGACTATGCCGCGCATACCGCTGCGGCCCGAACCGCCAGCTGACATGGCTACTATCTGGGCCTGGCCACGTGGCCCACGCCAGCGGTTGCCGCGAACAATCGCACCGTTCGCATATGAAGCCGCAACGTCGTATGCGGCAAGGCTGGCCCACGCCAACCGCATCGGAGTGCACACACTGCGGGGCTACGTCGCTGAATCTTGCAACGCTCGCCCGCGGCCAGACTGGTTGGCCGCTGTCAGCGGTCAGCCCGAGCAGGTCATCCGCGCCCGTCTGCGCGGCCTTGCTGGCGAGCCGGGCGCGCTCAAGCAGAATATGCGACGTCCGCTCTGCCGACGATGTATGGCCCGTAAAGGAATCCGCGAACCCGTCTACTGCTACCTTCCAGCACACCTCACGGTCTGTCACCGGCACCGACGTTGGGTCGGACCGCCTGCGCACGCTCTCGACGATCAACTCGATCTGCGGGGTCATCCTCAGGTCCTTCGGGCTGCCCGAAGACACTGGCGCCTGGCCAATCGGTACGCCGAACTCGACCTGCGCACGGCGCTCGGCGATGCGCGCCACATGCTGGTCTATTGGGCTCACGCGGAGCAGCGCGAAGCGGCCGCGATTCTGCGGGGTGGTCTACACGCACACGTGTCGGCCTATCCCGAAGTGATCTCGATCGCCGCGACCTTGCTCACCGCTCGACCGCAGATCGAACATCCCGACGGCTCAACGTCATCCGCCTCGGCACTGCTGATCGTCCGTATCGGAGAACGCACCACCACCCACCACAATGACGGCACTCCCGTTGAGCAATGGGTACAGAACCGGCGGCACGTGACCAAGGTACCGGGCGGTCGCTCGTCAGCGGTTCTTTGACGAGGGTGCTTCGAAAATGCTTCGCAGGGCGGACTCGTCGCCGTCGATGTGGACAAGTGCGCTGACGTCATCCAGAGACAACACACCCGCTGCGAGCCCCAGGACAAGATGAGCGTTGGTGGTGAGGACGGCGTCCAGCTCTCGTCCGTCGGCTTTGCCGACGTCGATGCCGGATTCGGTGGCTCGTAGTTGGACCATGCCGCCATCGACGGCAATCCCCACCGTCGCCGAGTGATCGGTCGGCACACGCCCCTCGAACAAGGCGGGGAATGCCAGCAGGAGCCATTCAGGGCGGAACTCATCGTTCTCGGGTCCGCGGATCATCAGCGGGGTGGACCAGCGGACGAGCGCATTGATGGGCTCGCGCAGCTGCGCACCCCACTCAGTCAGTGCGTAGGTGATCGCATTGGCGTCGCCGGACAGCCGCCGCTCAACCACGCCAGCGGTTTCGAGGTCGCGAAGCCGGTCGGTCAGCAGATTCGTCGCGACGCCGGACAGTCCTTCACGGAGCTCGCTGTACCGCGCAGGTCCCATCAGAAGCTGGCGGACAATCAACAAATTCCACCGGTCGCCCACCACGTCCAGGGCCCGGGCAAGTCCGCAGTACTGACCGTAGTCTCGACTCATCACCATCTACTTGCTATTTTAAAGTTCACTTGATTATATCAGTCGCAATAGTGGCGTTCAACGACGGAGGAGTTGCGCGATGGAACTCGATTGGCTGGCCATCGTCGCCGCAACCGTGGTGGGAATGGTTGTGGCGGGCACCTGGTACGGCAAGGCATTTACCACCCTGTGGTCGAGCTTGACCGGGGTGGCTGCGGCGGACTCCCAGAAGGCCAGCAGAAGAAATATGACGCAACTGCTTGTCGCGAATGGCATGACTGCAGTGGGCCTGACGGCGGGTATCAAGGTCACGTCGATGGCTGTCGGCAACGGTTCGGTGTGGTTGGCCCTGCTGGTCGGTTTCGCAGCCTGGTTGGCGTTCTCGGCCTCCACGCTTATCCAGCACAACGCTTTCGAGCTGAAGCCTCCACAGTTGACCATGCTCAACAGCGCCTATCAGCTCGTGTTGTTTCTCGGCATGGCACTGACGATCGGGGTGATGTAGACCAATGGAAATCGCAGAGCGGCCCGCTTGGGTCGATGACGAACTGTTCCCATTCAAGAGTCGGTTCCTGGACCTCGACGGGCACCGCGTGCATTACGTGGACGAAGGCTCGGGGCCGACGTTACTGTTCCTGCACGGCAATCCGACCTGGTCGTTCGACTACAGCGCTGTAATCACCTTACTGCGAGAGGATTTCCGTTGCGTCGCAGTGGATTATCCCGGCTTCGGACTGTCGACGGCAGCGCCGGGGTACCGGTATCTACCCGCCGAACACGCTGCGGTCATCGGCGGGTTCGTGGACGCGCTAGGGTTGAGCAACATCACCCTGGTGGGCCATGACTGGGGCGGACCGATCGGGCTCGCAGTGCTGCAACACCGGCCCGAAATCCTCGACCGACTGGTGCTCACCAACACCTGGGCATGGCCGGTCAGCGACCCGCTCATACAGGTCATGTCGCACGTCATGGGCAGCCCCATCGGGCGGCTGCTGATCCGGCAGCTCAACCTGTTCGTCAACGTGATGATCCCGGTCGGGCACCGGCTCACCACACCCACCAGCAGGCAGATGGACCACTACAAAAAGGCCCTCGACAGCCCCGCTCGCCGGGAGGCGTCTGCGGTGTTCCCTCGCGAGATCACCTCCAGCCGAGCATTTCTCGCCGACATCGAGGCCGGGCTAGAAGATATCGCGGCAGTGCCGACGCTGATCATCTGGGGCGACGGCGACTTCGCTTTCGGCGACAAGGACCTGCGGCGGTGGCAAGAGACCTTCACCGATCACGAAACCGTCATCGTCAGCGGTGCCGGTCATTTCGTTCCCTCCGACGCTCCCGAGCAGTTCGCCGCGGCGATCCTCCGCTGGCACACCCGAGCGGGATCGCAATGACCTACGATCGGCATGCCTCGTGGGTAACCGCCACGGCAACAGCCCCTTTCCGGAGCCACTCCGTGAACCGGAAGACCGGCATCCTGGCCGCTGTCTACATCGCGGTGCTGGCCATCAACCTCGACGTCACGATCGTCAACGTCGCCTTACCGAGCATCGGCACCGAACTACATGCCGACACCCGCGGCCTGCAGTGGGTCGTCGACGGCTACAACCTCACCTTCGCCGCGCTGGTCCTGGCGGCCGGCAGCCTGTCGGACCGCTACGGCCGCCGCCCAGCCCTGATCATTGGCCTGCTCGGGTTCGCCGCCACCAGCGCCCTCGGGGCGCTTGCCGCCAGCACCGGGACACTGATCGCGGCTCGGTTCAGTATGGGCATGTTCGCTGCGCTGATCTTTCCAACCACGTTGTCGATCATCACCAACACCTTCTCCGACCGCCGTCAACGCGCCATGGCACTCGGCGGATGGGGAGCGGTCGTTGGCGTCGGAGTCGCGGCCGGCCCAGTCACCGGCGGCCTGCTGCTCGAACACTTTTCATGGAACAGCGTTTTCTGGGCACTTACCCCGCCGGCCCTCTTGGCGGCGGTGCTGGCATACCTGCTGGTGCCGGAATCACGCGACCCCGGTGTGCTTGCGCTCGATATCCGAGGTCTCATCACCTCGATGGCCATGCTCGGAATCCTCGTCTACACCATTATCGAGGCCCCGGTCCGGGGCTGGCACAGCCATGCCACGGTGTTCGGCTTCGTGACCACGGCTGCGCTGGCGCTGGCATTCATGACGATTGAGCAGGCAGCACCCCACCCCATGCTCGACATCAGACTCTTTGCCGATCGCCGATTCAGTGCCGCCAGTGCATCGGTGACAGTCACCTTCTTCTGTCTGGCAGGCTTCATCTTCCTCATCACCCAGTACTTCCAGGTGTTGCGCGGGTTCAGCCCGCTCGACACCGGCCTCCGGATCCTGCCCGTCGCACTGTCGATCGCGATCGGCTCTGTCTGCGGCGGGCTGCTCGCACCACGCATCGGCACCCGCACCGTCGTCGTCAGCGGACTGATCTCCTTCGGCACCGCGATGGCGTGGATCGCCGCCAGCATCGACACCGACACCCCCTACCCGACGATCATCGTCTCCCAGATGCTGCTCATGGGGCTCGGCATCGGGCTAGTATCAACTCCCGCAACCGAATCCATCATGCTCGTACTCCCACCTTCCCGCGCCGGTATCGGCTCTGCAGTCAACGACGCCACCCGCGAGCTGGGTTCAACGCTCGGTGTCGCTGTCGTAGGCTCCCTGTTCTCGTCAATCTTCGGCGCCCGCCTTATCGACAGCGCGTTCGCGGCGACCGGCAAAGCAAGTGAAGCCGCCGACTCGGTGCAGGTTGCATTCGCGATGGCCACCCACGACCCCGCACTTGTGACCGCCGCGCAACAGTCATTCCTGGCCGGACTCACCGCGGCCTGCATTCTGATAGCCGGTCTTTGCTACCTCGCCGCTGCCGTAGGTGTCGCGGCACTACCAGGCCGGCGGTTCAAACCACCGCTCGCAGCGACCGCCGCCGCACTGACTAACCGGTAGCAGCTACCTGCGACCCGACCACGACTTGCCCCAGATTGAATGAGAAGGCCTCCCGGACCGATTCTCATTCAATCTGGGGCAACGCAGGTCAGAGGCGGTGTTGTGCCCCAGATTCAATGAGAACGGACACGACGGACCACGTTCGGTGGCCTTGAGGATGTGATCGCGAGCGGTGCGCCAGGCTGGCGATGTGATGTCACCAAAAGCGGTGTGGTTGACGTTCGGGAGGAGCACTAATCTGGCCGGGTCCCCGGCTGCGGTCGCTCCACGGACATAGTTGTGCGATTGTTCGGGGAGCACGACTGTGTCGGCGGTGCCATGCAAACATGTAACCGGGATGCCGGTGGGTAGATGGTTGATCGGGGATGCGATTCTGTATCGGTCCGGCACCTCGTCGTCGGAGCCGCCTAGTAACCCGTGCACGAACCGGTCGCGACGGTGGTCATCGGCGAGTGCTAGGTCGAATACTCCGGCCATGATCGTGGCGGAGCTCAACCGTTGCTCCCTGGTGGCTCCTGGCGCCCCCGGCGGGAGTTTGTGCCGACCGGCCGCCCAAGCGGCCAGATGCCCACCTGCGGAGTGCCCAGTCACGTGGACACTCGACGGGTCAATCCTTGGTCCACCAGGAACGGATAAGTGCGGAACGTAGTCGACTGCTGCGGCAACGTCGGTGAAGGTGGTGGGCCATCCGCCCCCGCCGTGTACGCGGCGGTACTCGACATTCCAGACCGCGACTCCACACGACGCCGCGTCACGTGCTAACGCCCCCATGTAAGACAGTCCAATGGACTTGGTCCATCCGCCGCCGTGAATCATCACCAGCACGGGTAGCGGCCCACTCAGACCGTTTGGCAGGTATAGGTCACCGACGTTCGATGCAGACCACTGCCCGCTGCTCACCGGGTAGGCGATCCTTCGCGGCGCCGCGACGGAGTACTCACCCGTCGGTGATTCGTCTTCGGCGCCCTCTCTGTGTGGGACCGGACGGAGAAAGTTCCCGTCATCTGCGTCGGCAGACGACGAAGGCGCCGAGGCAGGACCACCTCCACAGCCTGCCACGGCCCCGACCGCACCAAGACCTATCGCGGTCAGCATCGCGCGCCTGTTCAGCATCCCGTCATGCGGTGACGGCACCATCCCAAACCCTCCAAGTCAGCGTTGTTGCGCGACGTGCCGTTGTGCGTTTCCGAACTGCGTTGCGCTGCTGCCAGTTTGCCACGCGCCGGCACAGCCCTCGTCAACCGCGAAGTGGCCTCGTCGTTCGTCCGTGGCCCTACGCAAGTGCGGTAGCTCGGATCGGTCACGATGGAATCCGCGACGATGCTCCATCTGCCTACGTGCGTCGAAACGCGGCGGCGGTCATTCGTGTTCCTTGAGGTGTTAGACGTCGATGTGACGGGAGGCGAACTGAGCGGGGATGGCGGGGTCGCGATGGTCGAAGAAGAGGCTGGTGCCGGTGTCCAGGGTGGCGATCTCATCCATTTGCGTGGGGGTGAGTTCGAAGTCGAAAACGTCGAGGTTTTCCTGCATGCGTTCGGGGCGAACGGATTTCGGGATCACGATGACGTCGCGCTGGACGAGCCACCGCAGCACCACCTGGCCGACGGACTTGTCGTGGGCAGCGCCGATGGCCGTCAGGGTCGGATCGGCGAACATGTTGTTGCGCCCTTCGGCAAACGGACCCCACGATTCATGGTGGACCCCGTAGTCGGCCATCACCTGGTGATCAACCGCGCGCTGGTAGTAGACATGCGTCTCGATCTGGTTCACCGCCGGGGTGATGTCGTTGTGGACGATCAAGTCGACCAAGCGGTCTGGATGGAAGTTGGACACGCCGATGGCTCGGGCCCTCCCCTGTTTGAGCAGCTCTTCCATGGCCCGCCAGGCGCCGTAATAGTCGTTAAACGGCTGGTGGATGAGGTACAGGTCGACGTATTCCAATCCGAGACGATCGAGCGAACGCCCAAACGCGGCGTGCGTTGCGTCGTAACCGGCGTGCTCCATCCAAAGTTTGGTGGTGACGAACAAGTCCTCGCGGCCGATGCCGCTACCGGCGATCGCGCGACCGACCGCTTCCTCATTCTGGTAGGACGCAGCAGTATCGAGGTGCCGATATCCGGTGTCGAGCGCCTGCGCCACAACCTGCTCAGTCTCCTCGGCCGGAACCTGGTACACCCCGAAACCTAGGATTGGCATCTCGACACCATTGTTCAGCGTCACTGTCTGCATGGGAGCCTCCTGCTGCATCAAATGTCTTCCGTCTCCTACCAGTAGACGTCACATCTCGGCATGAAGGGACTGTCCTGCCAAACAGGTACTGACAGACACCCCCCGACGCGCAAATCGTGGCTTAGCCTGATGAAGGTGGACAGACGCAAGGACGTGCGCGGGTTTCTGACAAGTCGGCGCGCGCGGATCACCCCCGAGCAAGCGGGGTTGCCCACCTACGGCGGAAAGCGTCGCGTCGCCGGATTGCGTCGCGAAGAGGTCGCCGTGCTCACCGGTGTCTCAGCGGACTACTACAGTCGGCTAGAGCGCGGCAACGTAGTCGGCGCGTCCGATGCGGTGCTCGATGCCCTGGCCCGCGCACTCCAACTCGACCCCGCCGAACGCGATCACCTATTCGACCTCGCCCGCACCGACACTGCTGGCCGAGCCACTCGACGCTCCCCCAGTCGGCGGCGCCACCTGCAACCAGAAGTTCAGCAGGTGCTCGACGCGATCACCGATGGTGCCGCCGACGTTCGCAACGAGCGCGGCGACATTCTGGCAACGAATAAACTCGCCTACGCGTTGTACTCCGAGATTCATGCCGAGGGCCTGCACCCGCCCAACGTCGCGCGGTACACCTTCCTCAATCCGTCTGCCCGCGACTTCTTCGTCGACTGGGCCGGCGCCGCCACCGACATGGTTTCCGTCCTGCGTGCGGCTGTCGGGCGAAACCCCTATGACAAGCCGCTATCGGATCTCATCGGCGAACTCGCCACGCGCAGCGAGGAATTCCGGGTGCGGTGGGCCGCAAGCGACATGCACGCCGAACCAGATCTAATGCACCTTGATACCGACGTTTGAGTAGGATCCGCGGCGCGAGTGTCACCAGGCGTCAACGGGGCGTCCGCTGCCCACAACGAGCCCGGCGGCGGCCAGCGTTAACGCAATCGTCCGCCGGGTGTCGGCGGGATCGACGACGTCCTCGACCTCGAAGACCTCCGCGGCGTTAAAGGACCGGGACGATTCGATGAGCAGCGCGGTCAGTTCGCGGACCCGCCGCTCGCGCTCGGCCTCGTCGGGGATCGCCTCGAGCTCTTTGCGGGCGGCCAATCGAACCGCGCCTTCGGGTCCCATCGCGCCCAGCGTCGCTCCGGGCCAGGCCATCGTGAGCAGCGGCGCCTTCAAGCTGCCGAAGCACATCGCCTGCGCACCGAGTCCGTAGCTGCGGCGCAGAATGACCGCAATGGTCGGCACCGTCATCGCGGCGGCGGCGATGAGGAGCCGGCTGCAGTGCCGAACCAATGCGTCGGCCTCATAGTCCGGGCCCACCATGTAGCCGGGTGTGTCCAGCAGCGAGATCATGGGGATTCCGAATGAGTCGCACAGTTGAACGAACCGCGCCGCCTTATCACTGCCCGGCCCGGTGACCGTCCCAGCCATGTGTTTGCTGTTATTCGCGATGATTCCGACGGGCCGCCCCTCGATCCGGGCCAGCGCCGTTACCAACTCCGGCGCGAACCGGGCACGCAGGACGGTGGCCGAATCCCGGTCGGCGAGGCGGGTGATGACCGGGATGACATCAAACGCCATCCGGCTCTTTCCGGCACTGCATCGCGCAGCGGGAGTTGCTCGTGTGCCGACCAATCATCGACCGGCCCGTGGAAGTACCCCAGCAACGTGCGAGCCACCACCGTCGCCTCCGCCTCGTCGGCGACAACGATGTCGACGACACCGTTGGGGGCCTGCATCGACACAGGACCAATTTCCTCGGCCCGGTAGGAACCCAAACCGCCACCTGCGATCATCGCTGGACCGGCCATCCCAATCGAGGCAGATTCGGTCGCGACAATGAAGTCCGAGCACCCGGCGATCACCGCGTTGCCGGCAAAGCAGGGTCCGTTGACGATGCTGATCCGCGGCGACTTACCCGACAGGCGAGCCCACAGCGCGAACGACTCCGCATCGAGTGCACTGACCAGCGGGATATCGCTGTCAGTGGGCCGTCCTCCCCCGCCCTCGGCGTAGAAGACGACTGGCACCCCGGTTCGCTCGATGACGTCAAACATCCGGTCGGTCTTCCGATGGCCGCGCATGCCCTGGGTGCCGGCGAGGACCGTGTAGTCGTACGCCAGGACAGCCGTTGACCGGCCGTCGACCTTCCCCAGACCGACCACCACACCGTCTGCCGGGGTCGTCGCGATCAACTCCTCGCGGGGCAATCGACGAGTCTGTGCCGCAATCGCATAGCGACCCCATTCGACCCACGAATCCTCGTCGACGAGATCGGCGACGTTCTCCCGAGCGGTACGTCCACCCCGAGCGTGCCGTTTGCGCACCGCATCCGCACGCGCTGCGTCTTCGGTCAATGCCCTGCGCCGCGTCAACTCGACGAAGTCGGAGCGTTCGGTCTGCCCACCAGTCACAAGTCCTCCTCGATGGTCGCTGAACGTCAGGATAGGTCGCCCGGCACGATCGTCGGCAGTGCGACGGCTACCGTGGACGAATGGTCCGCGAAGAAGTCACCGTCACCATGACCGCGTCGACGGATGCGATCTGGAGCCTCGTCAGCGATATCACTCGAGTGGGCGAGTTCTCACCCGAAACCTTCGAAGCCGAATGGCTCAACGGGGCAACAGGGCCAGCGGTCGGGGCGCGGTTCCGCGGACATGTTCGCCGCAACGAGGTCGGCCCGGTCTATTGGACTCCCTGCACTGTTCTGAAGTGTCAGCCGGGCGAGCTCTTCGAGTTCGGAGTCGGGTCGGCCGACAGTCCGTTGACGCGGTGGGGATATCGCCTCGAAACACGCCCCGACGGGAACGGCGTCGATGTCACCGAGACGTTCGAGTTGTCGTCAGCGCTGTGGATGCGACCGTACTGGATCCTTCTCGGAGCGCTGCGCGGGCGCCGCGTCCGCAACGATATGCGGCGAACGCTGGAGCGAATGAAGGCCGTCGTCGAAGGGTGACGACGGCTGACCGTCGGCCCGCCGTCGAAGACAGCTACGGCGACTCGGGCCTGGCCAAGACGATCTGTTCGACGTCTAGGTAGCCAGAAGCAAAACCTGCCTCCGAATAGGCGAGGTACAGCCGCCACATGCGCCGAAACGTCGGGTCGAAGCCGAGCGCGTCGGCCCCTCCTGCACTGGCGGTGAACCGTTGCAGCCACAATCGCAGGGTGTGCGCGTAATGCGGACCAAGTGAGTAGCGATCAACGATCGACAGATCGGTGTGCTCCGCCGTCAGAGTCGACAGCAACTCGCTTGAGGGCAGAAAGCCACCAGGAAATATGTACTTGTGGACCCAGGTGTAGGTGTTGCGGGTGGCAAGCATTCGAGCGTGCGGCATCGTGATTGCCTGAAGTGCCACTCGGCCGTCGTCGTCGAGCAAGTGGTCGAGAGCTGCCAGATAGGTCGGAAGGTACCGGAATCCTACTGCTTCAATCATCTCCACCGAGATGATGGCGTCGTAGGTGCCGGTGACGTCGCGGTAGTCCTGTAGTGCGACGGTGACCCGGTCGGTCAGACCAGCGGCAGCGACCCGTTCGCGGGCCAACAGTTGCTGCTCCCTTGACAGGGTGACGCTGTACACGGTAGCGCCTCGCTGAGCCGCCCGGATCGCCAATTCGCCCCAGCCCGTACCGATTTCGAGGACTCGGGTGCCTGCGGTCACTCCAGTGGCATCGAGCAGGCGATCCAGTTTGCGACGCTGAGCAGTCACCAAGTCGTTCCACACCGGAGCGGGGACGAGCCGGTCGAAAATTGCCGATGAGTACGTCATCGTTTCGTCGAGAAACAGCCCGAAGAATTCGTTCGACAGATCGTAGTGATGCGCAATATTCGTTCTCGCACCCGCTCGAGTGCCACGCTCGCTGCGCGGCTGACGGGGCACCGCGACGGCCCGCAGCTTCTGTAACTTGGCTGGTATCAGCGTGTCGATACGTGCGGCGAGGACAGTCAAGACCGCCGACAGGTCTGGGGCAGACCAGTCCCCCGCCATGTATGCCTCGCCGAATCCGATGAGCCCATCGGCCGCGATTCGGGCGAAGAAGTCACGCGGCCGATGGAGCAGCATCCTCGGCCCGGTTTCGGGTGCAGCGCCGAGCACGACACCATCGGCATATTCCACGCGGATGGCCACGTCCGCAACCGCTCTACCGAACAGAGCCGCGACGATCGGTGCGCCGATCACAGCTCGCGGACCACGCGGAACGCGGCTGATCGACTCCCAGCGACGGGTCGATGCTGGCACCGCGGAGGCAACGGAAGGGCTGGGGTCAAGGTTCATCGTGGAGTCTCCTGGGAATCACTCGGTTGGCGTGTCATAGCGTCAGATGGTGGAACTATCGGCAGGCCCTTTCGCCACAGTCGCAGACCTTGCCAACGAATACGGGCAGCACCGATGAGAGGTGCCATGGGGGCGGTCAGCAACGCACGCAACACGACTCCAGTGCTGGCCGGGACGACCGGACCGACCATGGTTGCAACAAACGTCGTTTCGCCTGCGGGGTTTTGTAAGGCGATCACGACACCGAGCCGATCAGTGGGCTCAGGTGCGTGCAAGTGGTACTCGCCAGCCACCTCGTTGAATGGCGAGACGTAAAACTGCTTTGCCACGGTGGAATCGCCGCGACGATCCGGGCGCAGCAGGTAGCGATGCCTGCCGCCATAGGTGTTGTGTACCTCCGCAATCGCGCACACCGGTTCGCCAGCGTGGTCGTGGCACCAATAGATGGTCAACGGGTTGAAGACGTAGCCGAGTACGCGGGCTTGGGTGAGCATGTCAACGTGACCACCGCCCAGTGTGATGCCGTGCTCGGCTAGGTACGAATCCACGTTCTCCCGCAACGTCAACCGCGGGTCACCGACGTGGTCGGCCGAGCGGAATTCGGCGAACAACCTCAAAGGCCGCGGAAAGGTCGGCAGTGCGTCAAGGTCAACCAGCCAGGAGTAGCCCCGATAGGAGAATTCGTGCGTGAGCGGGCGGCGACGTACGTGCCGGATCTTTGTCCGCACGATCCGCGGCGCGCTCATCGGGAGTCCTGACCCACGGTCCGCAGGCTTGGTATCGGACCAGCCCACTGCCCGCCGAGTCGCTGCGCAGCCAGAAGTCCGGACAGGGCGCCATCCTCGTGGAATCCCCATCCGTGATACGCCCCGGCAAAGGCTAACTGGGGACTGCCGAGGTCAGGTAACCGGCGCTGCGCATCCAGGAAGGCGGACGTGAACTGGGGATGCTCATAGACCATCGACGCAATGACGGCAGCCGGATCGATACGATCACCATCGCCCAAGGTGACAACAAATCTCCGGTCCGCGAGCGCGTCGAGTCGTTGTAGGCGAGTGATGTCGTAGCTGACCAGCACTCGGTCCGGGCGGGATTGGCACGCGGGGAGGCGGTAGTTCCAGGAGGCCTGTGCGCCAGTTCGCGTTGGCAGCACGGTGGCGTCACTGTGCAATACCGTGTGGTTAACCGAATACGTGAGTTGACTAAGAACTGCCCGTTCGAGATCGCTGGGCTGATCCAGCAGCGCCAACGCTTGACTGGGGTGCGTCGCAACGACCGCTGCGTCGAACTTCTCGACGCGGTCGGCGGCGTCACGTATCAATACCCCCGTTGCGGAACGGGAGACCGCACGCACCGGAACGCCGCTGCGGACCGTGTCCAGCCGATCGATCACTGCAGCCACGTAGCTCCCCGACCCACCCGTTACCGTGCGCCACGTTGGCGACCCAAACACGGTCAGCATCCCGTGATGGTCCAGAAAGGTCAGCAGATACCGCACCGGGTAATCCAGCGCCACCTCCGGTGGGCAGGACCATACGGCGGCGACGAGTGGCACCATGAAATGTGCGGTGAAGTACGGGGTGAACCTCGCGGAGCTGAGAAAGTCGCCGAGCGTCTGCTCGTCGTCAACCTGGCTATCGAGTAGAGCGCGCGCGAGACGGTGAAAGCGGGTGACCTCGCTGAGCATCCGCAGGTACCGCGGTCGGAAGAGTGATCGGGGCGTGGCGACCAATCCGCGTAGCCCCTTTGCGCCGGCATACTCGAGTCCGCAGCCGTCACAACTCACTGACATTGACATATCCGACTCTTGGGTCGCGATGCCGAGTTCGTCGAAAAGTCGAAGCAAGGTGGGATAGGTGCGGTCGTTGTGCACGATGAACCCGGAATCGACCCCCACGACCGCCTCGCCGCCGTGCCGCGCCGAGAGGTAGTGGGTGTGGGCATGGCCGCCGAAGCGAGGTTGCGCTTCAAAGAGCGTCACGTCCGCCGATCGGGCGAGTACCCAGGCTGCGGTCAATCCCGACACCCCACTGCCAATGACGGCTACCCGCCGCGCGGCAGGCCCGTCCGCTTGAACTGTCATGCCCTGAATTCGGAGCCGACGCGCCAGCGGATGGGTGTGCGCCTATACCTCGCGGTACCGGGCGAGCGCCTCCTTTCGTTCGACCGCGTGATCGACGATCGGATCTGGGTATCCGGGTGGACGAACGCCGGGCAACTGGTGAACCTGCATTCCGGCGACCGCACGCAATTCCGGGACCCAACGCCGGACGTAGTCGCCGTCGGGATCGAACTTCTCCCCCTGCCTGGTGGGGTTAAAGACGCGGAAGTAGGGAGCGGCGTCAGTCCCCGATCCGGCCGTCCACTGCCAGCCATGCTGGTTGGCCGCGAGGTCGCCATCAACGAGGTGTGCCATGAAGTGCCGCGCGCCCCACCACCAGGGCAGGTGTAGATCTTTAGTCAGAAAGGAGGCGACGATCATCCGCACCCGATTGTGCACCCAGCCCTGAGCGAGTAGCTGCCGCATCCCGGCGTCCACGATGGGGAACCCCGTTCGGCCCTGCGTCCACGCGGCGAACGCGGCGTCAGCGGTGGCGCCAGTGTTGTAGCGAATGGCGTCGAACCGAGGGTTATGGTTGGCGCGCAACGTGTCTGGTCGGTGATAGAGGACGTCGGCATAGAACTCGCGCCAACCTAGTTCGCTGCGTAGGGCTGTAGCGCCGTCGCCGCGATGGTTGTCGAGGTCGGCGAGGAGCGTGCGTGGGTGAATGCACCCGAATTTCAGATACGGGGACAGTCGCGTCGTGGCGTCCAAATCAGGACGGTCGCGATCAACGTGGTAGCGGGCGAGACCGTCGTCACTAAAGGCGTCCCAACGGCTCAGTGCCGCACCCTCTCCAGCGGGCGGGAGGTCTACGCCGCCGTCGTCACCGACGGGAATCGGCACCGCGCAATCGAGTCCCGTCGGATCCACCCAGTTCACGGTTTCGCTGCTGGTCAATGCCGGTGGACGCCAGTTGTGCTCCAACCAGGCCCGCCGAAAGGGGGTGAATACCTTGTACGGCTTGCCGTCGGCCTTTCGAACGCGGCCCGGCGCCACGGCGTACGGCGAGCCAGTCGGTACCAGCGGCACGTCGCCGAGCGCAACCGCCACCGCGTGGTCACGACGAATTCCATAGGGAGTGAAGTCGGCGGAGATATGGACCGCCCCGACGTCCAGTTCCCGCGCCAACGAACCAATCACGCGAACGGGATCCCCGTGGGTGACGAGTAGTCGTCCGCCAAGATCTTCGTCGAGCCGTCGCAAACACCCAAACAGAAAGGTTCGACGCGGGCCAGGTCGAAGCAAGGCGTCGTCGAGCACAAAGACCGCGACGGCGCTGGCTGCCGAATCTGCCGCACTAAGGAGTGACGGCAGGTCACGCAAGCGTAGGTCGCGGCGGAACCAAATCAGGTCGATGGAACTCACCGTCCTAGCCCGCCCGGCGGGCGCGGTAGCGCGGCCGAGGTGATCAACTGCCACCCCGGCCGCAAACCATTGCGCACTACTGGGTGGGTGGCATAAGCACCGAGTCGATCAGGTAGACAGTGGCATTGGCGGTCTTGACGCCACCGCAAATGACGGCCGCGTCGTTGACTTTCAGGTTGTCGCCAGTTCCGGTAACCGTGACTTTCGCACCCTCGACGGTGGCATGCGATCCGTCGACCTCAGACGGCGACAGCTGACCCGGAACGACGTGGTAGGTCAGCACTTTCGTCAGCAGCGCCGAGTCCGTCTTCAAGGTGTCGATAGTAGCCGGGGCGACCTTCGCGAAGGCCGCATCGACCGGGGCGAAAACAGTGAACTGACCGCCGTTGAGGGTGTCGACGAGATTCACCTTCGGGTTGAGCTGGCCCGACAGCGCTTTGGTAAGGGTGCTGAGCATCGGGTTGTTTGAGGCGGCCACGGCAACGGGTGCCTGTGCCATGCCCGCGACCGATCCGGGACCGTTCGGAACCTGTTTTGCGTATGCGGCGCAGCCAGGGCCGACGAGATTCGAACCGGCGGCCGACTGCATCTGAGAGGTCATTGCGTCGTTGGACTTCATGGGTGTGCCGGTCGTGGCGTTATCGTCGCCAGACGAACAGGCAGAGAGCCCTAGAATGGCCACTGCGGCGAGGCTCAGGGCGGCTGCGGTGCTGTGCTTCTTCATCGTGTATCCCACTTTCTTGTACTGCTTTCTCGGTGAGGTCAGCCAAGTGCCGGCCCCGTTGTTGTCGCTGGGGTTTCGGTGCCGACAACCTCGCGGATGGGTGGATCCACGATTTTCTTTTTTTCGATTTCTGGCGGCACCGACCCATCCGGGTGGGCCGCACCCGCGAACTATTCGTATGGACACGCAGACTCCCCCGGATCTACCTGCGTCGGTATCTCGGTGGCGCACGCTTGGGCCACGGGCGCTGTCGGGTGTACTAGCCGCGGCCGTTGCACTCGGGATCGGCGAATTGGCGGCGGCGCTTCTCGGTATGTCGGAATCGTCGCCATTCTTCGCTGTCGGTGCGACGACCGTCGACCGAAGCCCCGCCTGGGCGCGCGAGTTTGCGATCTCAACATTCGGTACCAACGACAAGCCAGCACTGTTCATCGGGATGAGTCTTCTGATCGTGGCGCTCGCCGCAGTGGCCGGCACGTTAGAGGGCACGCACCGCCCAGCTGGCAGTGCGCTGTTCCTCGCTTTTGGTGTCGTCGGCGGATATGCCGCGCTCACTCGACCCGGTGCGACCGCAGTGTCGGTACTACCGACAGCAATCGGAGTGGCGGTAGGAATAGTTCTCCTGCGCGTGTTGACTGCGCGGGCGCGCAGTCTGGAGGAGCCGACGGTCCACGCGTCCGCTATGACGCGTCGCAGGTTTTTGGCGCTGGCAGCGAGCGCAGCTGCGGCCGCAGCCGCAGCAGGTGCCATTGGGCGTCAGTTGGCCCAGAAGGCATCAGGAGCCGTCGCCAACCGAATGAGCTTTCGCCTGCCATCGGTGCTTGCGACGAATCGGTCGCGGCCGATCGCTGCGGGTACCGATATTGCCGTCCCCGGCAGTACCCCGTTTGTTACCGAAAATGACGGGTTCTACCGGATCGATACGGCCTTACAGGTCCCACTGCTCACCACCGAGGACTGGAGTCTGCGTATCCACGGAATGGTTGACCGGGATCGGACCCTGCGGTGGAGCGATCTGATGAGGCGGACAGCGATCGAACGTACTGTCACCCTGACCTGCGTCTCCAACGAGGTCGGCGGCACCTTAGCCGGCAACGCCACCTGGGTTGGCTACTCGATCAAGGACCTCCTCGACGAGGTCGGTGTGCACCCCGATGCGGACATGCTGCTGTCGAGGAGCGTCGACGGGTTTACGGTTGGTACCCCGCTCGCGGCGTTGCGGGACGGCCGGGACGCGATCCTCGCGGTGGCGATGAATGGGGAACCGCTGCCATTCGTGCACGGCTATCCGGTTCGGCAGGTGGTCCCCGGTCTCTACGGGTTCGTGTCCGCTACCAAATGGGTTGTCGATTGGGAGGTGACCCGATTCGACCGCGCGCAAGCATATTGGACTCAGCGCGGATGGGCGGAGCAGGCGCCGATCAAGACGGCGTCCCGGATCGATGTTCCCGCATCCTTTGCTCGCGTCGCTGAGGGCGACGTCCTGGTCGCCGGTACCGCCTGGGCGCAACAGCGTGGCATCGCTCGAGTGGAGGTTCGCGTCGACGACGGGCCATGGCGTGATGCCACCCTCGCGGTGGAGTACTCCATCGACACCTGGCGGCAGTGGACCTATCGGTGGACCGCTACCGCCGGAAACCACACCCTGCAGGTGCGGGCGACTGATCAGGATGGCGAAGTGCAGGACGAGCGGCGGGCCGAACCTATCCCGGCTGGGGCCAGCGGATGGCATACCCGGACCGTTGCGGTGATTTAAGTAGAAATTCGTCTCTAGGGAGAACTCATGATTGATATGCGCCGCGCCTTGGCCATCGATGTTTCTGCGGACGCGGTGTTCGCGTATCTGGCGGACTTCACGACCACCGAGGGCTGGGATCCCGGTACGGTCCGGACGGTCCGGCTTTCCGGTGACGGCGGGCTCGGAACCCGGTATCTGAATACCTCCCGCTTCGCCGGTCGAACCAGCGACCTCATCTACGAAGTCGTTGCCCTGAAGCCGGGCAATTCCCTACAGTTGCGCGGCGAGAATGCGTCGCTGATCGCTGTCGACACCATTACTGTCACACCTCATCCGAGTGGTCGTTCCCTCATCACCTATCGAATTCAGTTCGCGTTCCAAGGGTGGCTGCGGTGGCTTGAGCCGCTCTTGCGATTGCCGGTCACGCGCCTACTCGATGAAGGGGTCAGCGGCCTTCGCCGCGAACTCGCGCGGATCTGAACTCACGCGGAGCTAGTCGACGACTTTTCCGTCGCTGCCGATCGCCGCACCCGCCGGATCGCCGGAGCGGCTCAGTCGAGACGGCCACCATAGCCGCCGACCCAGATCAGTGGCGAGCGCAGGCACCAACAGCGACCGGACGATCAGCGCATCCAACAGAACTCCGAACGCGACAATGAACGCGACCTGGGCCAAAAACAGTAGCGGAATCACAGCGAGCGCCCCGAAGGTTGCGGCCAGCACAATGCCCGCGGAAGTAATAACGCTCCCTGTCACCGCCAAACCGCGCTGCACCCCCAAGGTCGCGCCATGACGCACCGTTTCCTCCCGCACCCTGGTCATCAGGAAGATGTTGTAATCCACACCCAGCGCGACGAGGAACACGAATCCAAACAATGGAACGGTCGGATCGGCTCCGGGAAAGTTGAATAGGTGGTTGAACACCAGGGCCGCGACGCCCAACGTGGCTGCGTAGGACAGGACGACGGTGGCGATCAGTACGAGTGGCGCGACGAGTGCTCGAAGCAGAACAATGAGGATCCCCAGGATCACGACGAGAACGATCGGGATGATCGTATTGCGGTCGCGGGCAGCAGTGTCCTGAGTATCAAGTTGCGTAGCAGTTGTCCCGCCAACCAACGCTTGGGCGTTGGGAACCGCGTGAACCTTTGTCCGGATGTCGCGAACTGTATCGACCGCCCCCTCTGAGTCGGCCGCATCGGTGAGGGTGGCCTCGATCAGCACCCGTCCGTCGACGACGATGGGTGCGCCGCCACGTCCCGCCGTGACGTGCACGGTATCGGCGGCAACCCCCGGAACGGCGCGAACCGCGTCGGCGACGGCGTCGGCGCGGGTGGCGTCGGCAACGATCAGTGCGGGCGAGCCCGTGCCCCCGGGAAAGTGCTCACCGAGTAGCTGCTGACCGGTCACCGAATCAACCCGATTGAGGAAGAAGTCGCTCTGCGCCACCCCGGACGCCTTGAACTGTGGTGCGAGACTCGCGCCAGCGACGAGCACCAGTCCGGCGATGATCCAGACTGCGCGATGGTGCCGAGTTACCCATCGGGCGAGGGACCACCAGCCTCCGTCGTTACGGACCGGTTCGATCTTTGGCTTCCTCGGCCAAAAGGCTGTACGACCCAGCAGCATGAGGATCGCTGGCAGGAAGGTGAGGGACGCGACCAGCGAAGCGGCGATGCCGATCGCGGCGACTGGTCCTAGCCCACGATTCGAGTTCAAGTCCGACGCCAACAGACACAACACCCCGGCGATAACGGTGCAGGCAGAGGCGACCAGGGGTTCGACGACGCCCCGCCATGCCCGACCGATCGCTATCGTCTTGTCGTCAGTGTGGTGCAGTTCCTCGCGGAATCGAGCAACCAACAGCAACGCATAGTCAGTCGCGGCACCGAACACCAGAATGAACAGAATTCCCTGACTTTGCCCATTGAGGGCGATGAGGTCGCGGGAGGCGAGCAGGTACACCGCGCCACTGGCCGCAGCGAGCGCGAGGATCGCGGAGGTGAGGACGACCACCGGAAGCAGCGGGCTGCGATAGACCGCGACCAGAATGATCAGCACCACGAGTGCAGCGACGAGCAGTAGAACACCGTCGATACCTGCGAACGCCTTACTTAGATCCGCGATTTGTGCCGCGGGACCAGTGACGAGGACCTGCAGGCCGTCTGGTTGTCCGGCGGCGAGAGCGTCACGAATTGCCACGACGGTCGCCTTGGGTGACGGATCCGAATTGACCCCGATAACGATCTCGGCGGCTTTGCCGTCGGGCGCGAAGATGGGTGGGATCGACGGGCCCGCGACGCCTTCGATGGTGGGCAGTTCTTTGCCGATATCGGCAAGATAGGTTCGATCGGCAGCGGTGAGACCACCGTCGCGTACCGCGACGATGACGGCGGGCACCGCATTGCTGTCGCGAAAGCCGCGCTGCAGTTGCGCTACCTGTGTTGATTCCGCACTCGACGGAAGGAACGCCGTACTGTCATTGTTCTGGACGGTTGCCAATTGACCGGCGAATGGACCGGCAAACCCGCCGATCGCAAGCCAGAACAGGACGATGAGCGTCGGCAACACCCAGCGCAGCAAACGTCGGGTCATTCAGGCCCTCTCATGGTTCGAGTCCGACTGCTGCCAAGCAATACCGCCAGGCGCGCTCCGCATCTTCGCCGGCGTCGGCACCGGTCCGCCCGGGCAGCAGATGCGTCGGACGTATCGCCCGATCATGCCAGAACTGCCCCGTTACTGGTGTGGGACTCGTTGCAGCCAACCAGAGTGCCGTGTCGGCGGCCTGTTCGGGTGTCCGCAGCAGCGACTTGGCCACTGCCCGGAACCCGGGGAGTGCTCGGGAAAGGCCGGGAGTATCAGCCCATCCCGGGTGCATCACGGCGACCATCACTCCGGCACCGGCCCACCGCCCGGCCAACGCGGGCGTCAAGTCGACCTGAACACGTTTGCTGCGCGCATAAGCAGTGACCCCACGATAGTTTCCGCTGGACTGGTACTCGAGGTCATCTGCTGGCAGTGGTTGTGCGTACATCCCGCCGGACGACATGAGGACAACTCGTGGATCAGGTGCAGCGGCAAATGCCGGCAGCAGTAGTTCAGTGAGCAGGATGGGTCCAAGTACGTGGGTGGCCAAGGACACCTCGTGACCTTGCGCCGTTCCCGTCCATCGATCAGGTAGCACTCCGGCGTTGTGGATGATGGCATCGATCTGTGGCCGATGCGCACGCAACCTATCGGCAACGTTGGCGATGTCAGTCAGGTCCGAGACGTCGCATCGCGCAACCATCAGATTCGCATGAGGATGAGCGGCCGCGAGGCGATCACGTACCGACTCTCCTCGTTCGAGGTCACGCACCACCATCACAACGCTCGCACCCAGGCGGGCGGCGCCGTCGACAATGGCGGCCCCGATGCCGGAGTTGGCGCCAGTGACAACGACCGTCTTCCCCGTCAACGCATCAGGTGCAGGATCGTCACGGTCCCACCACCGCTGCCGGATCGAATACCCCAACCGGGAGTATCCCAATGCGATAGTGCGGTCGAGAAGACGGTCCACCATGTGTGGGTGTTCGATGCGCGCGCGATCTTGGATGGGTGGGCGCTACGGAATCGGGATGATGACGACCGGTGTGCCCGTGGGCTGAGGCGAACCTTCGCCGGCTTCAACGGTCACGGCGACGCGCGTGGCCGAGTCCAAGGCCGGAATCACGGTACCGTCGGGCGGCGGCATAGTGGTGGCACTCATCGTCCCGGCCGAGCGCGGTGCACCGGCAGGGGGCATGAACCACATCTGGTAGACGTGCCCCTCCGGCGGTGGTGGCACGTCGGTCATCTTCACCACCACCGCATTGGCCTGTGCCGAAGTGCTGAGGGTAATGGTCCCGCCAGCGATCGCGGTGGTGCTGGTTTGTGTGTCCCGATTAGCCATGACCTGAGCGACCGTCGGCACCGATGGTGGTCGGTCGAACTGCTGGATCGCAACCGTCGCCCCGATACCGACGACGACAGCGGCGGCGGCCGCGAGCACGGCCGACACAACACGACGACGTCGTCGGTCACTCAGGTCGTCGACGTCAGCCCGCGGGATTTCGTCGATCGCACGCAGCAACTGCTCGCGCAGCTCGATCGGCGGAGCGAGAGTATCGCCCACGGTCACCAGTGCAATCGTCTCCTGGGTATCGGCGACGATCTGGGCGAACTCCCGCGCGGTATGCGGTGAAATGGCGCCAAGACGACCGGCAATCTCAGCGCGGTCGGCCTCCGAAACCGCTCCGAGGCCGTAGGCCGGCGCAAGGTCGAGGAGATCGCGCTCGTCGTCGCTGAGGTCATTGGACATCGCTACTCACCCCCAAGCACGTCTTCAGCCGGATCAGCCCGTCGCGGATGCGGGACTTGATTGTGGGTAGGGCGACGTCGAGGTGGCTGGCCACCTCACGGTAGGTGCGGCCGCTGTAGTAGGCCAGGCCAATCGCCTCCCGTTGGGTGGCGGTCAGCGTGTCGAGGCAGTCGGCGACTTGTTGCTCGTCGAGGCGTTGCTCGACCTGTTCGGTGACTGTGTCGTGATCCTGGCCGAGATGAGATGACCCATACACGTGATTGCGGTCTCGGGCCGACTGCTCGCTCCGGACTCGGTCGACGCTGCGGCGATGTGCCAATGTCATCAACCAACCCAGGGGGCTTGCCCGAGACGAGTCGTACTGTCCGGCCGCTGAGGTCCACACCTGCAAATACACTTCCTGGGTGATCTCCTCGGCAAGGGATCGACTACGCACGATCCGCGTCGCGAGCCCAAATACCCGTGCACTGGTCTGATCATAAAATTCGGCGAATGCCTGGCGGTCGCCGACTGCGATGGCCGCGAGGCGAGCGGTGAGTTCCGCCGTCAGGTGGGGGTCGCGACTCGGGTGTGCGGGCGACGGACAGGATGGCGCCACGCCGCTGTCGCCTCCCTCGGCGCGAACTCTGTCCATGACCCCATCGTCCCACAGTGCGCCAGCGGCGGAGGCCCGCCGTGTTGACCACCGACGCTAGTGGCCTAGGCCGAGCATAATTGGACCTACTACCCACTATCGGAAGGACGGGCGCGATGAGTGAAGCTACCGACTGGAACACCTCGATCATTAACGAGTTCCGAGCCAACGACGGCAAGGTCGGCGGAGGCTTCGAGGGTGCGCCGATGGTACTGGTCCATCATGTTGGCCGAAAGAGCGGCAAGCGCAATGTCACGCCCATGATGTACCTGCCCGACGACGAGGATGCCCGCACCATCTATGTATTCGCCTCCAAGGCCGGTGCCCCCACGAATCCTGCTTGGTACTACAACCTCGTGACGGCCGGGACGGCACAGATCGAGGTCGGTACCGAAACCGTTGACGTTGCGGTCACCGAAGTCACCGGCGCCGAGCGTGACCGACGGTATAGCGAGCAGGCTCGGCGGTACCCGGGCTTCGCCGAGTACGAGGAGAAGACCGCTGGTGTGCGGACCATTCCCGTTCTTGCCCTGACTCGTTCCTGACCTACCCGGGCGGCGGCCAGAACGACTCTCAGCGGGTGGTGTAGCCGAGTCGGGTGCAGAGTTGGTTTTCGGTGGGTGATAGTGGTGGGTCGGGATCGGCGCTGTCACTGTCACTGTCACTGTGGCTGCTGGTTTTAGTGCCGGTGCCGGTGCCGGTGCTGGTGTCGGTGTTGGGGTTGGTGCGTTGTCGGATGCGGGTGATGGTGTCGCGGGCGAGGTCGTCGGCGTGGTGGGCATTGTTGATGCGGCTGGTGCCGGGCTGGCCGTTGTGGCAGCGCAGCCGCCAGGCGACGCGGCCAGTGTGTGGTCCGTGGTGTTGGTAGATCGTTTCCCACTGCAACGGTTTGTCGCCGACGGCACGATTATTCCTACCGCTGGTCGCGGTCAGTTTGTCGATGTCGGTGGCCCCACCTTTGGCCCAATCGGGAAGGTGATGCATCTCGTTGAAGATGAACGGTGTGTCCGAATCAGGGTTGGTGTCGCCGCGGTCGCGGGCGAATAGGGCGAAGGTGGCGGTGCGTTTAGCGCGCCCGTGGTACAGGATTTCGCGGGTGTGATCTTGAAACACCACGAGTTGCGGGTCGAAGTGGGCGGCCACTTCGATGAGTTCGCTGATCGGGACCAGGGTGCCGGTGGTGGTCAGGGCGCTACCGCAACTGGCTTTCAACTCGGCCAAGGTGGCGGTGATGATCAGTTGGCCGGGGATCTTTCTGGCCGGGCCCAGCCCGCGGTGGCTGGTGATGTAGTCGCATAGGGCTTCGAGGGCATCATGGTTGCGTTGTTCGGTGTTGCGGCGATCGCGCCGGCGGGCGTCAGTGAGTTTTCGATCATCGGGGTCGTGGTCGCCGCTCGACCCGTGGAGGCGCTCGTTAGGTTCGTCGGCGGGGTTGTTCATGCCGGGGGCAGCCCAGTTCGCCAGGATCAACTCGAACTTCGCCCGCAGAGTGGGGGTGAGGGTGGCGGTCAGTTTCGACATCAACTGCTGATCTTGCGGACCTAAATGCAGCGCGCGTTGGCAGCGGCGGTCTTTCTCATCCGACAGGGCCCGTCCGGATCCAGATACGCCAGCAACGCGATGGCGGCTTTCCGTAGTTCGTGCGGAGTCAACGCACGGGCCATTGCGGCCAGATCAATTTCGGCTTGCTCGGCCACCTGGCCGGACAGTTTCCACGGTAGTCGGCGCATCACATCGCCGATCTCATCAACATGGGCACCCCTAATCGCCCCATCAGCGACCGCCTCAGCGGTGCCCGGGAACTGCGGCTGAAGACTCTGCCCGGTCGGCGCAGTCAGGCGGGCGATCTTCTCGGCCCGCCGATAACGTTTCTTCGCTTCCGGGCGCCCCAGCCGTAAACCTTTGGCCAGCCACGTCATCGGATGAGTGAACCCATCCCGGGAATAGGCGCAGCGGTCGTTGATCTCGGTGAACAACTGGGCCGCTACACCTTCCTGACGAGCCCGGACCCGCTCCAACAGTCTCGCCCCAGCCAACAGTTCATCCTCGGTCGCCGCCGGCCACACCGCCGACCCCAACTTCACCGCAATCGCATCAGCAACAGCCAACAACTCGGTCGCCGAATCAGGCAACACCACCGGCATCACTGTCGGATTGGTCATCGGATACACCTCCCCTGAACTGCGAGAACAACCTGTTATTCGAACTAGTGTTCACTCTACGTCGACCCTCTGACAACCACCACACCAGATTTCGGTTGATTCACAACCTGGCTTGATGGTCGCGAAACACCAGCATGAACACGGAGCCGCCGAACGACGGCGCCATGCCCGATGAAGGAGATCTACTCATGAGTCTTTGGGTCGCCAATGACTTAGGTTGGGTCAGAGCATGCTCGCAGCGGACCGACCGGCCGTGCGTCCGGTGAACAGGCACCCACCGAGGAAGGTCCCTTCCAGCGCTCGATACCAGCCGTGCCTCCGGTCAATGCGTGGCGGCGCGTAATCGCCTGCCGCGGTGTATCTGTCACGTTCGCGGTACACCCTTCATCCCCGAGAACCGTAGCCGATGCCTGCGACCTACGATGGCGAGATGTTGACGAGCGGCACGAACGTGGTCATCGGCGCGAGCGGGTTTCTCGGCGCACATGTGGTGGCGGATCTAGTCGGTCGAGGCCAGAAAGTGCGCGCGGTAGTTCGGGAGACGAGCGATACCCGTGGAATCGACGGACTCGACATCGAGCGCGTCACTGGCGATATCTTCGATGTCGAGTCGATTCGCGCGGCTATCCGCGGCGCCGACGTCGTCTACTACTGTGTCGTCGATGCCCGTCCGTGGCTTCGCGATTCGACGCCGATGTGGCGGACCAACGTCGACGGATTGCGGGGCGTTCTCGACGTCGTCGCGGAGGCAGATCTCGACCGGTTCGTGTTTACCAGTTCGGTGGTCACCATCGGCATTCCGGAGTCCGGGCTCGCCACTGAGGAAATGCAGAACAACTGGGCGCGCAAAGGGGGCGAGTACGCCCGAACACGGGTCGCTGCCGAGGATCTGGTGATGTCGTACGCGCGGACGAAGGGCCTACCCGCCGTCGCCATGTGTGTCGCGAACACCTATGGCGCTGGCGACTACCTGCCGACTCCACATGGCGGCATGGTCAAGGCAGCGGTGCGCGGGAAGATGCCGTTCTATGTCAAGGGCATCGGCGCTGAAGTCGTCGGCATCGACGATGCGGCCCGAGCGATGACGTTGGCTGGCACTCGCGGTCGAATCGGCGAGCGGTACATCGTCGCGGAGCGGTTCATGTCTCCGCGCGAGATCTTTGCGGTGGCATGTGGTGCGGTCGGCGTCGAACCGCCCGCCCGAGCGATGTCGCGTCAAGCGCTCACCAGGATGGCAGTCCTGTCTAGCCTGGGTGCCCGGCTGCGTCGCACCGACGCATTGCTGACTCCGACGACGGTGCGCCTCATGCACCTCATGCCAGCCATGGACCACGGCAAGGCCACTCGCGAACTGGGCTGGAATCCCTCCCCTACCCCCGATGCCATTGCCGAGGCCGCTCGCTTTTTCGCCGCTGACCGTCGGCGTCGATAGCGGCAGCGGTAACGGGTATCAGCGGCGACAACGATGGACCGCGGTCCACCGACTAGTTAGGCCGAACCGCCTGCCCCCTGCGTCTTGCGTAGCGCCACTTGTTCCCAAAGCCCGAACGCGGCAACGACCATCGCCGCAGCGAATGCTAGCGGCCGGAGCGTGGTATCGGGCGTCGCCAGCCCCCCCACAATGAACAGCGCGATCACGACGAGCAAGTTGACCGCGATGACGACCGTAAGCACGGCGCGCAAGGGCCAGCGCCGCGGGGCCAACCAAAGCCCGATGCCCCAGCCGGCGATCAGCACGCCGAGTACCACCTGCAGGACCGCTGGCATCACCGTGTGCACAAAGCCGAGAACGACCAGCGCCAAGCCGACCAGGACGCAGACCACAGCGTCGGCTTGAACAGCTAATCGCCCTGACCGGAAGCCGCCACATCGACCAGGCCGATGCGTGGGTAGCGCTGGGGTAATCACCTTTGTCCCGCAGTGTTCGCAGTCCGCGCAGCAGGCCATGACGTGATGAATCGACGGATCTCGGTGGCACGGGCAGACACATTCGTCGCCGGCGACAGCATCAAGACTGGCGGTCATACGCTAAGCGTAATGTGTGACCGGTGATACTCGACCTGTTCCGCCTTGACGGAAGAACCGCCATCGTCACCGGCGCCGGCCGCGGCTTGGGAGCCGCCATCGCCATCGGATTTGCCGAGGCCGGCGCCGACGTCGTCATCTCCGCCCGTACCGCCGACGACCTCGAGTCCGTCGCCGAAGCTATCGCCAAAGCCGGCCGACGCGCGATCGTCGTGCCCGCCGACCTGTCGGCCGCCGAGCCCGACCTGTTGGTGAACGCCGCGATGAACGAACTCGGCCGGGTCGACATTCTGGTCAACAATGTTGGTGGCGCCTACCCCAAGGCGTTGATGGAAACCCGCGGCAAAGACCTCGACCGCGCATTCAACTTCAACGTGACGGTCGCGCACGAGATTCTGGTGGCCGCGGTACCAGCGCTGGTGAAGAGTCCTCACGGCGGCTCGGTCATCAACATCACCTCTGCGGTGGGCCGGTTGCCGGGCCGTGGCTTCGGGGTCTATGGCACTGTCAAGGCCGCGCTCGCCCACTACACCCGGGTCGCCGCACTCGACCTGAACCCGCGCATCCGAGTGAACGCCATCGCCCCGGGCGCGATCCTGACCTCGGCCCTGGAGATGGTGGCCGCCGACGATGCGATGCGCAAGCCCATCGAGGACCGCACCCCGCTGCACCGCCTCGGACGGCCCGAGGAGATCGCTGCCGCGGCCCTGTTCCTCGCCTCTGACGCTGGGGCGTACCTGACGGGCAAGATCCTCGAGGTCGACGGCGGCCTGCTCGCACCCAACTTCGATCTACCCCTGCCAGACCTGTGAGGACAACCGTGACCATCACCCCCGAAACCCTCCTCGACATCCACGAGATCACCACCCTCAAGTACCGCTATGGCCGTTGCCTGGACAATCGGTTGTGGGAGGAATTCGGGGCGACGCTCAGCGTGGACGCCACGGCCCGATACGGCACCGTGACGCAGGGTGAGCACCTGCACTTCGACGGCCGTGACGCCATCGTCGGCTACATGAGCGAGTCGCTGGCGGGCAGCATTGTCAGTACCCACACGTTCAGCAATCCGGAGATCACCGTCGACGGTGACACGGCGACCGGCAGCTGGTCGATGTCCGATATTGTCATCGCCCCCGAGTACGACACGGTGATTACCGGGACGTCGTATTACTCCGATCGGTATCGCAAGATCGAGGGTCGCTGGCATATCAGTCACACCGAGTACTACCGCCTCTACGAAGCGGTATCTCCGATGAGTGCGAGCGGGATGCAGCTCATCGCAAACCGCTGGACCAATCCTCACTGAGGAGGATGCTTGGCCGCCTGCGGCGCATGTAATTCCTGAACCAGCGCGGCCACCGTGGCCGCGTCTGGCTCATACGCCGGGAAGTAGCAGCACACCTCGTCGGCGACGTCACCAAAGCGGCGGCCGATCTCGGCGGCGCATTCGGAGGGGCTGCCTACGACACCGATCCGTTCCACCATTTCGTCGGTGATCAGTGCCCGCATCCCCGCGAAATCACCGATCTTCGATAGCCGGTTCAATTCGTGATGCGCCCCGCCCCACCCCTCAGCGTCGAGGACAGGGCGATAGGCCGGCGTCGAACCGTAGAACGCAATCAGGAACGCGACCCCGTCGACGGCGGCGCGCAGCTGTTGGTCAGTGTGGCCGACGGCCACCATCATCTGCGGGATGATCGGGAACTGCGCCATGGTGCGATCGGAGCGGCGCAGTCCCTCCTCGATCGCCGGCAGTGTCCGATCGGTGAAGTGGCGGACGGTGTTGAAGGGCATGACCAACAAACCGTCGGCGACCTCGGCTGCGGTTCGTGTCATTATCGGCCCCAGTGCGCCCATCAGTACCGGTGGTGGACCAAACGGGTTGGGTCCCGGATTGAAGTTCGGTGGCATCAGCGTGTGCGTGTGGAACTCCCCGCGAAAGTCCAACGGGGACTGGCCTTCCCACGCAGCGAAGATCGCCTTCACTGCGCGGACGGTCTCGCCCAGGAACTTGGCCGGCGGATGCCACACCGCCCCGTACCGATTCTCTATATGGGGTCTGATCTGCGACCCTAAGCCCAGCCGGAAGCGGCCCCGCGAGTAGGCCTGCAGATCGTAGGCGGCATGGGCCAGGTGCAGCGGGCTGCGCGGGCCGGCAATCGCGACGTTTGTCATCAGCTCGAGGTCGGTCTCCTGAGCTGCCACCAGCAGCGGAAGCATGACGTCGTACTGCCCTTCGAAAGTGAATGCGCCATCCGCCCCGATCGAGACCGCCTCTTGTGCGCTGGCTGCAGCCAACGCGGGATCGCCCTCGAGCGCGACATGGACCTTCAACCGGCGATGAGCCTCAGTGTCCGCGGCAGATGCTGATCGGGCCGGTCGGGCCGACGTTGTACGGGTTGAAGAAGTTGTACCGGGTCACCTGGACGAAGCGTGAACCCATGACTCCGCCGCCCAGCCGATGGAACTCGACGCCATAGCCAAGCGAGACGTTACTGCGCCAATTGCCGGTCGCCGTCCCGCCGCCGAACACTGTCGGGCTGCCCGGTGAAACGCGTTGGAAGCGCGACCAGGCCGACTGAGCAACGAGCTGACCGTTGGTCACATTCTGTGTCCTGATGCGAACGTTGGCCGCGGTGCGGCCCGGCGCAGTCACCGTGACCGGTCCGCTGCTCGCGGTGACGTTGCCGCCAGTGTCATGCTTGCACCGGGCGGGCTCTGGCACCGAGACCCCGCCGGCCTGCCCCACCGAGCGGCCGACGAGGGCCTGCGCCGGTGGCGGTGAAACCAGCCCGGTAGTGCCTACCAGTGCCAAACCGACAAGTGCGACTCGCGCGTGCATGTTTCTCCCGATCACCCGGCAGGATGTTCTTCGATGCTACCCAACGGGAGTGCCCTACCGGGCGCGGTTCGGCGGCGCCGATGTCAGAGCTTGAACCGTCCGGCGAACGCTCGTGAACGCGCCGTCGATGCCTGCGGCCGCCATTTCGTGGGCGTGACTGGCGGCGCGCGGCAATGGGCCATCGAGTTGCAGGTGCGCCTTCATCAATCCATCTCGACCCCTTGACACCTCCCCTAGGCTAGAGGAAACCAAGCAAATGCTTGGGCAAACAATGAGGACTCCGTCGCCCGATGCCTGCACAACTGTTCAACCTGTCGTCCGTCTTTCACGGCATTGCCGAGGCCATTCCCGATGTCCCGTTGCTCACCTGGCGGGGGCGCCAGTACAGGTACCGCGACGTCGATACTCGCGCCGACGGGATTGCCCATTACCTTGCCTCGGTCGGCATGGGTTGCCACCGCGAACGCGCCGACCTGGCCACCCACGAGTCCGGGCAAGATCATCTGGCCCTCTACCTGCTCAACGGCAACGAATACGTCGAGTCGATGATTGGCGCCTACCGGGCCCGCGTCGCACCGTTCAACTGCAGCTACCGGTACATCGAAGCCGAACTCGTCCACATGCTGTCGGACTCCCGGGCCACCGGCATCGTCTACCACGCCCGCTTCGCACCGGTCCTGGCCGCGGTCCGCGACCAACTCCCCGATCTGCGGGTACTCATCCAGGTCGCCGATGAATCCAGCAATGATCTCTTGCCCGGTGCCGTCGACTACGAATCGATTGTCACCACGGCGGCCCCCGCCGAACCGCTGCCCACTCCGCAGGGCGAGGACCTCTACCTGCTGTATACCGGCGGTACCACCGGCATGCCGAAGGGCGTGATGTGGCGCCAGCACGACATCTTCGTCTCCTCGATGGGTGGGCGTCCCTTCGGCAGTGAGCAGCCGTACGAGTCGATTGATGCCATCGCCGACGTCGCCCGCCAGGCCGCCGGCGGCGTTGCGTCCATGTTGCTCGCGCCGCTGATCCACGGTGCCGCCCAATGGGCCATGTTCAACCTGATGACGATGGGTGGGCGCCTCGTGCTGCCCGACACGGTCGACACGCTGCAACCCGCGGAGGTGTTGCGCCTGGTCGAGAAGGAGAAAGTGATCAACATCCCGGTCGTCGGTGATGCGATGGCCCGGCCCATCGTCGACGAGATCGAGCGTGGCGACTATGACTTGTCGTCGCTGTCGATGATCAGCAACGGTGGCGCAGCGGTCTCCCACGGCGTCCGTGAGCGCCTCCGGGCTGCCGTGCCGGGGATTTTCATCCTCGACGTGATGGGATCCTCCGAGGGAGGTCTCCAGATGTCAGCCGCCGCAGACGCCGACGACGCCCCTACCTTCGCGCCGCAGTCGGACACCGCCGTGCTGTCCGACGACCTCGATCGCATCTTGGCGCCCGGGGAGGGCGAGGGCTGGCTGGCCCGGCGCAGCCTGGTCCCGCTGGGATACCTCGGCGATCCGGACAAGACCGCGCGCACCTTCCCCACCATCGACGGAGTCCGCTGGTCGGTGCCCGGCGATCGTGCGGTCATTCGGGACCAGGGCCACCTCCAGATGCTCGGCCGCAGTTCCTCGACGATCAACAGCGGTGGGGAGAAAGTCTTCGCCGAGGAGGTTGAGCGGGCGGTGTTGACGCACCCAGACGTCACTGATGCCGTTGTCGTCGGCCGGCCGTCAGAGCGGTGGGGCTCGGAGGTGGTCGCGATCATCACCACCGCCGCCGGGACCGACCCGTCGCACAGCGAACTCGTCGCGGCCTGCCGTCAGCACATTGCGGGCTATAAGGTGCCCAAAGGGTTCATCAGGGCCGAGTCGCTGGTGCGCTCACCGGCCGGCAAGATCGATCTGCGCTGGGCCAAGTCGGTCGCCGCCGCCAACGACAGCTGATGGCGCGACCCGGGCGGGTTTGATCAGAGTTTGAATCGCCCGGCGAAGGCCCGCAACGGAAGATCGTTGCTGGTAATGATGCCCGGCCGCGCCGCGCGGACCGCTCGCAGCGCGTTCAGCGCCGGCAGACCGGTGACGGTCATCCCGATGGCGGCGAAGCTCGCCGGATTGGACAGATCCACCCCCTTGGCGGGGAACACCATGTGTTTGTTGTAGATCATCGGGTCGCCGATGATCTGCGTGATGTAGCAGCCCCGGATCTTCCACGCCGGATCGGTGTACGGAGTCATCTGCCACTCCAGATGGGATTCGACGCGCGGCACGCCGTCGACCATCCCCTGGTATTTGATGTAGTTGGCGCCGAGTGATCCCTTCGGCAGGAAATACCATCCCAGGTCGACATCCTGGGTGCAGGCGCCCAACTCGTAGCTGAAGGCCACCTCGTCAAGCGCCAGGTCGAAGGCGTCGGCCATGAGATACACCGAGTCGGCGAAGACCGCGGTGTACTTGTGCAGCGAGTCGGGAATAGTCGGATCGTCAACCGGGCGTCCATATCCGACCGCCTTCCACGTATCGACCGAGTGGTGGCAGGACACATCCACCGACTCGGTCACGGTCACATTCTCGATGTCGGCGACGTCGGCGGAGTTGGCAATCGCAAGGATCTGATTCAGCCCGGGATTCATCCCGGTGCCGTAGAACGTGGCCTGCCCGCGTTCGCAGGCGTCCGCGATCACCTCGCTGACCTGGCGTCCCGATGGGTGTGGGTGGTTGGTGTCGCGATGATAGCCGGTGATCCAGTCGGCGGTGGTGACGACGTTGATCCCGGCTTCGAGCACCGCAACGTAGAGGTCCTCGTCGGGAAAGACGCCGTGGAAGGTCAGCACGTCGGGTTTGGCCGCGATGATCTCGGCGACGGTTCCGGTCGCGGTCACGCCGATGGGATCGATTCCGACGATCTCGCCGGCGTCGCGCCCGACCTTATCGGCGGTATAGCAGTGCAGTCCGACCAACTCGAGATCCGGGTGCGCGACGATGCGTCCGATCATCTCGGTCCCCAGGTTGCCGGTCGCAACTTGGAATACGCGGACCTGGTCGGTCGAGGTCATGGTTGTCCTTTCACAATGGCGCCACTGTGCGGGCGCGCGGGATCGAGACCGACGGTCTGGCCGTCGGGGTAGAACTGCTGGGCCCACCGTCGTAGGGCGGTGAATCCGGCAAACTCTTTGGGCGAGAGTGCGGGTGGATCGGAATAGCGTTGATGTGACCAGATCTCGATGTCGGCCTCGAACTGCTCGATGATGAGCCCGGCCATCGTCGTCCCGTACTCGGTGATCGGCCCCGACTCCTCCCCCGGTTTGCGGCCGATCCACACGGTGAAGCGGACGTCGCAGGTGTACTGGTCCACCGGGGTGACCGCGGGCATCGTCCGGTTGTCGATCATTCCGAAACTCTTGGTCACCGAGCAGCCGAGTCCGGCGTTGATCGACTCAACTCGGCTGCTGGTGGATTCCAGCGTGGCGCCCTCCTCAAAGGCGATGGTGAAGTCGACGTAGGACACCGGTCCGCTGAAGTCATGCCGGGTGAACTCCGGCATGAACGGTGTCTGATGGACGAAGGTGAAGTGCGCAAAATCCACGCCATTCTCCAGGACATACTGCGGATGCAATTCCAACCCGGGTCGGTACAGGGTCGCCACCGGGACGGGTGGATAATAGTTCGCCGCCGTCTGGTCGTCGTCGAAGTCCGCGAAAATATCGGGAACCTCGAAATACGGTTCGCGTCCCTCGGTGTCGAACCAGATCCACACCGCCTCGTTGCACTCGACGGACTGATAGCTGCGGATCCGTCGCCCCTTGTTGGGGCGCTTCTCATAGGGGATGCAGACGTTGCGGCCGTCCTGGTTCCACTCCCAGCCGTGAAACGGGCAGACGAGGTTCTCGCCGTCGACCCGGCCGCCGTACCCCAGGTGGGCGCCGAGGTGCTCGCAGTAGGCGTCGAAGACCGATATCCTCCCCGACGCGGAGCGCCAGGCGACCAGGTCGCGGTTGAAGTACTTCATGGTGTGGACCGCACCGGTGGCGATCTCGGTGGACCAGGCGACCTGGAACCACCCGGTGGGCTCCATCGATAGCGGTGTTCGTGCCATGACGCGAAGAATACAAGAACCCTCTATGAAACTGGCCGGAATCGGCGACCCCTGCCGATACGATGGTGACCATGACCGAAGTCGCCGGTGGCCGTCGCGCAAACAAGCGCGGCCTGGCCACCCGCGAGAACATGATCACCGCCGCCATCACTTCCCTGGCGACCGGCGATCCGGCGGCCGTATCGGGCAACCGGATCGCCCGCGACATCGGCGTGACCTGGGGTGCGATCAAGTACCAGTTCGGCGACATCGACGGCCTATGGGCCGCGGTACTCCGGCACACCGCGGAACTGCGCGGCGATCTGCCGGCCAATGCCCCCCCGGGCGGCACGCTGCGTCAACGGGTCACCGGCCTCGTCGACCTCATGCTGGTTGGGTTGCGGACCCCCGAGTCGCTGGCGATCGAGACGCTGCGCGCCGCGCTCCCCCGCGAACTCGACGAACTCGAACGCGAATTTCCGCTGACCGCAGCAGAATTCGCGTCCTGGAAGCCGACATGGGATGAGTCGTGCGCCCGCGCCTTCGCCGATCTCGATGTCCCGCCGGCACGGATCAGGCAGATGGCGGCCCTGATCCCCGCGGCGATGCGCGGACTCACCTCCGAGCGAATGCTGGGCACCTATGGAAATCTCGCGGATGCCCGACAGGGCCTGATCGACGCCATCGTGGCATTGCTGAGCGTCGATCAGGCCCCCGATCGGCCCCCTACTGCACCTGCTTGACCGCGGGGATCTGCCACGATCCGTCCAGGATCGTCGGTGCTGTCGGACTCGGCCAGTACATCCGCAGCATCAGGACAAAGTCGCCCTCCGGTGCGGGCAGCCAGTTCGACTCCTTGTCCTTGCCCGGCGAATTCGCCTGCAGGTAGAGGTCGACCGACCCGTCCGCGTTCTTCTTCAGTTCGTTGCGCTCACTGAGCGTGTACCGGTTGAGGGGGTTGTCGACGAAGAAGTAGTCCTTGTCGTACATGGTCAGCGACCAGAAGCCCTTGACCGGCGGCATGACAGCGAACCGCAGGACGTACTTGTTTGCGCCGCTGTACTTCTGTTGCAGCGCAGGACCTTCAGAGGTCGGATAGACCGCGTCCTGCGGAAGGTTGGCACCGAGCCCGATCCAGGTGACATAGGCGCGCTGGAGATACTCGGTGCCGTACGTCCCGGTCTTGGTGGTGAAGAGCCAGCCGTTCTCATTCTTGTTGGTCCCGGCTTTCACTCCGCCCTCCTGCCAGGCGAGGATGCGATCCTGTCCGGCTTTCGGGGCCGCTGCGATCGCCGCCGCACCGTCCTTGGTTGGCGCGAAGTCACGGCCGGGGACCAGTCCGAGCCGGGCCATCTTCGCAACCATCGGTGCGTCCGCGGCACTGGGCGGATTGGCCTTCCACAACGCGGCGAGCCGCTGGAAGTACGCGGTGCCGTCGAGCGCGTTGACCTGCTCACGGACTGCTGTCTTCGTGTCCACCGCGGGATCGACCCGGCCGGGCTGCGGGGTGTAGGGCTTTCCATAGTTTGAGAGTGGGACGGCGTTGATCTTGTCCTGAATTGCGTGGACCGCCGCATAGTCGGCCGGCGTCCCAGTGCTGTAGATGCGGCCCAGCAGCCAGACCATCGACGTCGGCGACTTGTACTCGGTGACCCCGGCGGGCAGCGTCCCCTTCCAGCCCGGCCCCGTGATCGCGAAAGTCTGCGCCTTGCCGCCGGTGGTGCGACTGCCCGGAGACGCGATGACGTTGGTCCACCCGTCCAGGATCGGCAGCAGGAAGTAGCGGCTACCCATGTCGGGCACGCTGATAACCCACGGCTGCTGCGAGACATCGAACCAGCCGGTGGTGTAGAGGGTATCGGCGTTCGGCGCGGTCACCGCACGGAACTGTGCATTGGGATACTGCCGCATGCGGACGAACTGCCCCTCGGGAGCCATATTTCCCTGCGGAGCGACCGTATTGGTGAGCGACTTCCGCGTGTAGTCCATGGTGACCAGCGGATAACCGTAGACGTATGCATCGACGGCGGCACCGGCGAGATCGCCGTGGTCTTCGGGTGTGGCCTGGTCCTTCCCGCAGCCCACTGCGGAAACGACCAGTAGTAGCGTTGCGGCGGCCAAGCCGGCTCTTCGCAATCTCATCAAGGGATACCCTTCGGTGTGGTGGGAAAGTAGTTGGTAGCGAAAGCATTCGCGGTCGAGTCAACTCCAGTCGAGGCCCAGCAGTCTTGACTCGGCGGGACATCTCCTTGACTCTGTAGGACGTGCATCTGATCCGCGCCACCTCCCTGATCCAATTCCCTGAATTGGTTGCCGAACTCGGCGGGAATCCGGCGAACCTCCTTCGCCCGGCCGGGATCCGCGTCGAGGACATTGGCCATTTCGAGACCTTCATCGTGCTACGCGGCGCGATCGCCGCACTGGAGGCGGCCGCCACCGCCACGTCCACCCCCGATATCGGCCGACGACTGTCCTGCCGACAAGGAATCGAGATCCTCGGCCCGGTCGGGGTCGCCGCACGCAATGCCGGCACCTTCGGCGAGGCGCTCACCACCTTCAACCGATTCATGGCCGCCTACAGCCCGGGCCTGTCCGTGGCCGTGCACCCGCTTCCCGACCCGGAAATCGTGTTCTTCGAGCATCGGATTGAGCTTTCTCCGACGCCCCCCCATGGACAGACCGTCGAACTGTCCCTCGGAATCATGCTGCGGGTCCTGCGCATGCTCCTGCAGCCCGACTACGCGCCGGTCGAGGTCCATCTGCCCCATCGGCCACTAGCCCCCGAGTCCGACTATCGACGCTTCTTCGGGACCCGGGTCCTATTCGGGCGACCGGCCGCGGGTCTGGTGATCCGCAGCGACGATCTCGAGCGGGAGTTGCGCTGCGACACCCTGACGCACGAGACCGCAACAAGCTATCTTCAGACCATTGTTTCGCAGCGGCCGCCAACGACGGCCCGTGCCGTCGCCGACATGGCCCGGCACCTGCTGCCGGCCCGCATGGCGTCCATCGAGATGATCGCCGAACAGTTCGGCCTTCACCCGAAGGCACTGCAGCGCAGGCTCGCCACCGAGGGCACGAGTTTCTCCTCGGTCATCGACGGCCTTCGGCGCGAGATGGCTGAGCAGTATCTTCGCGATCCCGCCATCACGCTGGTCCACCTATCGCATCAATTGGGGTTCGCCGAGCAAAGTGTGCTGAGCAGGGCCGCACACCGCTGGTTCGGCATGAGTCCGATGCAATATCGCCGACAGCAGGGGCAGTCAGCCAGGAGTTGATACGTTTTCAGCCATGAAGCTGGGACTGCAACTGGGGTACTGGGGCACGGGTCCGGTGGCTGATCACGGCCAACTGGTAGCGGCGGCGGAGGCGGCCGGCTTCGATGGGGTCTTTACCGCGGAGGCCTGGGGCTCAGACGCGTACACGCCCCTGGCCTGGTGGGGTTCGCAGACGCAGCGCGTCCGCCTGGGTACGTCGGTGTTGCAATTGTCGGCCCGTACCCCCACCGCCTGCGCCATGGCTGCCCTGACCCTCGACCATTTGTCCGGCGGCCGCCACGTCGTCGGGCTGGGGGTGTCGGGCCCGCAGGTCGTCGAAGGCTGGTATGGCCAGCCCTTTCCCAAGCCGCTCGCGCGCACGCGCGAATATGTCGACATCATGCGCAAAGTCTGGGCCCGGCAGGCCCCGGTCACCAACGACGGCCCGCACTACCCGCTGCCGCTGACCGGAGCGGGTACCACGGGATTGGGTAAGCCGCTCAAGCCGATCACGCACCCTCGGCGAGCCGACATCCCGATCTTCCTCGGCGCCGAAGGACCCAAGAACATCGCACTGACCGCCGAGATCGCCGACGGTTGGCTGCCCATCTTCTACACTCCCCGCTTGGCCGACATGTACAACGAATGGCTCGACGAAGGGTTCGCCCGACCCGGCGCCCGCCGCAGTCGCGCGGACTTCGAAATCTGCGCCACCGCCCAAATCGTCATCACCGACGACCGGGCCGCATCGATGAGCGCAATCAAACCGTTCATCGCGCTCTATATGGGCGGCATGGGCAGCGAGGATACCAACTTCCATGCCGAGGTATACCGCCGAATGGGGTACGCCGACGTCGTCGACGAGGTGACCAGCCTCTTCCGAAGCAACCGCAAGGACGAGGCCGCCGCCATCATTCCGGACGCCGTCGTCGACGACGCCGCGATCGTCGGCGACGTCGACTACGTTCGCGGAAAGATCCGCGAGTGGGAGGCCGCCGGCGTGACGACGATGCTGGTCACCGCGAAGTCGGTTGCGGAGATCAGCGAACTCGCCGACATCGTGCTCGCCGTCTAGGTGATCTGATCGGCCTCCGCCCGAAGCCGGTCGAGTTCCTTCGGGAAGTAGTCCACCAGCCGATCCGGGTCGGGGAGGGCATCGGGGCACGCGATAATGCCCACGTGGACGACGCCGTTGTTGGACAGCACGGTGATATTGAGCCCCGCGCCGTGGAAGATTGGGCCGAGCGGGTACATCGCGTCGACCTTCGCGCCCATGAAGTACAGCGGCATCTGTGGACCCGGGACATTGGAGATCACCAGGTTGTGCACCACGGGGCCCCGTTCGGACAGGCGCAGCCCCGCATATGTCCGCATGGCCAACCCGAAGGTGCGCGGCGGGGCGAACTCGGCCCAGTCCTGCAACGCGTCGGCCGGAATCGCCCGCTGGTGGTCCTTGGCGTTGCGATTCGCCTCGGCCATCGCGATCAGCCGCTCCCACGGGTCGTCGATATCGGTGCCCAGTCGAGCGAATAGGGCCGACACCTTGTTCATCCCTTCGGTCCGCTTGCTTTCCTCGCGAACCGAGACCGGCACCGTCGCCAGCAACGGCGTGTCGGGCAGCTCGTCATGATCGTTCAGGTAGGCCCGCAGCGCACCGCCGGCGACAGCGAGCACCACGTCGTTGACCGTCGCCCCGCTGGCCCGGCGGATCACCTTGAAGTCCTCGAGCAGCATGTCGGCAAAGGCGATGGACCGTTGCCCGGTGATATTGCCGTTGAAACGCGTGCGCGGCGCCTTGAAGGGAGGTGGCATCGCCGTTCCCGCGATGGCGCGCTGAACAGTCTTGACCACCAGGTCGACCGACGGCTGAACAATCCGGGTCAACGCCAACGGCCGCGTGATGCTGGCCACCACTCCGCGACCGAAGATCTCCAGCGAACCCGGTTCCTGCTCCTCGATGCCGACGGGATCGTTGTCCATGGTTGGCGAACCTGGCAGCGCGTCGGGTTCGAGCGAGCACAGATGGGCCAAAATGCCCGCCCCGGACGCGCCGTCAACCGTCGCATGGTGCATTTTGGCGAAGACAACGATCTTCTCCCGCGCCGACTGCGTCTGGGCCGCCTTCCCGCCATCTGCCCCACGGCCGGTGTCCTTGTACCCTTCGACGACCCACATCTCCCACAGGGGGTGGCGGCGGTTCACCGGCAACGAGGCCAGGTGGCTGCAAAGCTCGGTCAACTCGCGGTAGCCGCCATCGCCGGGCAGCGCGACGCGGTGCACATGGCGATTGATGTCGAAATGGTTGTCCCGGACCCACACCGGATGCGCGATATCGAGCGGAACCCGGCGCACCTTCTGTCGGAACTGCGGAATCCCGGAGGCGGCGACGTCTAGCGCATCACGAAACCTGTTGAACGAATAGCCGCCCGGGATCGTCTTCGGGTCTAGCACGAAAACAGCACAGACGTGCATCAACTGTTCGGGAGTCTCAAGGTAGAGGAAGGTGGCGTCAAGTCCACTCAGGCGTTCCATGATTGTGAGCCTAGTGCCCGTCGATCAGTTCGGCCCGCGACTGGTGATATGCCACCAGCCGCAGCGGCAGCGGTACACGTCGAGGCCGGGTTTGCGCAGGGTTCCCGCACGCAGAACCGCGACGGCCAACCACGCGTCGTACTCGTTGATGTGGGCCGATTTGTCCGGTGTCGGGCAATCGCCGCCTATCCGCGGTTGATCCCGGGACCGATTGTCGCGGGCCCGCCGCACTTGCCCCTGCGGGCCCGGACCGCCGCTGGTCCGGGCCTCGATCCGCTGGTAGAACCGCTCCAGCTCGGCATCGTCGAAGGGCTGCATCGTACTGCCAGTCTGCCACCGGCCGCACCGTGCCGATAGCATCGGCGAGATGGCCCAGCTGACGGCGATCGACCGCCTTCATCCCGCACTGATCGCAACGATCATCTTCGTCATCGCCAGCGCGAATCTCATCGCCCACTATGCGCACGGCCGGGCCATCTTCCTCGTCATTCCGACGACGGCACTGCTCCTTGGTGCGGCCGCGCTGATCAGTGGCCTGAAATGGCGTGATCTGGGTATCACGCTGCCCCAACTGCGCGCCGGGCTGCCGTGGGCGGTCGCGGTGGTCGCGGTGGTGGTCCTGGTCATCGCTGTCGCAGTGGCGATTCCGCCCCTGCGGGAGTTCTTCCTCGACGAACGTTTCCGCTCGGCGCGCACGGCGTTGTTCGCGGCCTTTGTCGTCATCCCGTTCCAGACAGTGCTGCCCGAGGAACTGCTGTTCCGCGGCGTGCTGCAGGGGGCGCTGATACGGACGTGGTCGATTCCGGTCGCGCTCACCGTCGGTGCCGTGCTTTTCGGGCTGTGGCACATCACCTCGTCGATGAACCTCGCCGGCGGCAACCAAGGGCTCCGCGATGTCGTCGGAAGCGGTGATGCGGGAAAGATTGCCGGTGTCCTCCTCGCAGTGGTGGCGACAACGGCCGCCGGCCTGGTCTTCGGCTGGCTGCGCTACCAGACCGACAGCCTGCTGACTCCGATCGCGCTGCACTGGGCCCTCAATGCGACGGGAGCACTCGGCGCGGCCGTGGCCTGGCGGCTTTGACGCCCCAGCCACAGCAAGATATGCAACAGTATCGGCATGACCAATGACGACTCGGCGCATCTCCCGCCCAGCGCCGACCCCGCGACTGTCGCACCGATCGACGAGCACCAGGCGCCTGTCGCCGAGCCACACCGAAGGAGCTTCGGCGACCGGGCCAACAGCGTCGTCAAGCGCACCCTGCTGGCCCTGATCGGGGTCGCGATTCTGGTGATCCTGTACTTCGTCTTCCGCACGGTGGTCCCGCGCCAGTGGGCAGACTACTTAGAGGGCCTGGTCGGTGCGCATGCGAGTCTCACGCGCGGAATCATCTTCGGGCTGGCCTTTGGCATTGTCTTCACCCTCGTGCCCGTCGTCTGCTTCGCGTTGGCGGTCGCTTCGTGGGATCGGCTCAGGCATGCTTTTGGCATCCTGTTCCTGCTGCTGGGCGTGGCATTCGCGATCCCCAACGTGCTGACCCTCGCAATCAATACCAGCCATCCGACCGAACCCGGACCGATCTGGCAGGCGAAGAACACCCTCAACGGCATTATCGGCTTCCAGGGCGCGACCCTGGTCGGAGCCGTCATCGGTGGCCTGATCGGACTGGTCATCGTCTACTTCATCGTCACTTACAAAGTGCGCGGGCGAAAGCTCAAGGCGGCGGCACTCTCCGCCGATGAGGACTAGGCGCTCATCGAACACGGTCCGCGGCGACGGCCAGATCAACGACGGACTGGGCCAGCTCGCCGAGCGTCGCCGAGTCAGCACCTTCAGCCACCGCCGTCTGCAGGTCCTCCGCGGCGCAGCGCAATTCGAAGAGCCGGTCGGCCAGCTCGCGCACGTCGGCGGGGCGCAGGATCACCGCGTCGTCGGGAATATTGGTACCGGCGGTGAGCGTTCGCTGCTCATAGGCGCGTTGCCGACAGGACTGACAGCAATACTTGCGCCGCCGACCGAGCGTCGAGCCGACGATTTCGCGCCCGCACCAGGTGCAGGCGACTGGGCGGTCGCGTCGTCGCGCTGTGTCGGCCGTCATGGCCGAAAACGCTACCCGATACCGCGACACCGGCGTTGCTCGCCGACACGGCACCCTCGCGTAGAATGGGTGGTCGCACGGCGCTGGGAGCGCAAGCGAGCGGGGCCGGGTTCGGCCCAAACTGGGAGAGGACACCACCATGGCAGATCGAGTGCTTCGCGGAAGCCGACTCGGAGCGGTCAGCTACGAGACTGATCGCGATCACGATCTGGCTCCACGCCGCATCGTCCAGTACAAGACCGACAATGGCGAGATCTTCGACGTGCCGTTCGCCGACGACGCGGAGATCCCGTCGAAATGGCCGTGCAAGAACGGCATGGAGGGCACTCTGCTCGAGGGTGCCGCCCCAGAGGAGAAGAAGGCCAAGCCGCCGCGCACCCATTGGGACATGTTGCTTGAGCGCCGCAGTGAAGAAGAACTCGAGGTTCTCCTCAACGAACGGCTGGACCTACTGAAGAAGCGCCGGCGCGGATAGCGTCGGACTCCACTTACCGCCCCTGGGGCGCACTGCGTGTTACGACGTGGTGCGCCCCAGTCGGCTGTCCAGCCCCCATCGGGCCACCTGCAGGAAGGCCTCGGTGATAACGCCGCCGTCCATCTTCGACTCGCCGATGGCACGCTCGGTGAATGTGATGGGGACCTCGGTCACGGTGAAGCCGCCCTGGATCGCGCGCCACGCCAAATCGATCTGGAAGCAATAGCCCGCCGAATCGACCGTGTCGAAGTCGAAGCTCTCCAGCACCGCGCGGCGGTAGGCGCGGAACCCTGCGGTGATATCGCGGATCTTCGAACCGAGGGCCAGTCGGGCATAGGTGTTCGCGCCGCGCGACAGAATCTCACGCCGCTTGGGCCAATTGACCGTCGAACCGCCGGTGACATACCGCGAGCCGATGGCCAGGTCCGCGCCGCCGTTCACCGCGTCGAGCAATCGGTGTAGCTGCTCCGGCGCGTGGGAGCCGTCGGCATCCATCTCGACGAGTACCGCGTACTCGCGCGCCAACCCCCACGTGAACCCGGCGAGGTAGGCCTTCCCCAACCCATCCTTCTCAGTCCGGTGCAGCACATGGATCCGGCCGTCCGCATCGCCGGCAGCGAGCTGATCGGCGACCTCACCGGTCCCGTCGGGGCTGGAATCGTCGACGACAAGCACCTGCACGCCGGTCAACGCCGACAGCAACCGGTCGACGATGATCGGGAGGTTCTCCCGCTCGTTGTACGTCGGGATGACCACCAGCACGTTCTCGCCGGCCGGGCCGATCACGTTACTCATCGAGCTCCTTCGATTTGTCCGTCCGCGTCCCAGTGGCGCGCAACGGGTTCCGACTGAATTTAGTATGCGTGGCTAGAGCGACCAAAAGCGCCACTACTGCGGCGGCGCACAGGATGATGGTCGGGACGGGTCCCAAACGTGTGGCGAGGGTGCGTTCGCTGCGCAGTGGGACCTTGTCGGCAAGGATGGCCGGGGTGAACACTTCGGAGCGTGAAGTGATCGTCCCGTCTGGCGCCACAATGGCGCTGACCCCCGACGTCGCCGCAACCAGCACGGTTCGACCATGCTCCACTGCGCGCACCTGCGACATGGCCAATTGCTGGTAGGTCATCGCGGTCCGCCCGAACGTCGCATTGTTGGTTGGGACGATGAGCAGTTGGGCACCCTCGTCCACCGACGCCCGAGCAGCACGGTCGAAGGCAACCTCCCAGCAGGTGGCGACGCCGGCGATGACCGGGCCCGAGCGGGTCGGAATCCGCACCACCGACGGTCCGCTCCCCGCCTCGAATGTGCCGGCGAGATCAGCGTAGGAGGAGAACATCCGGAAGAATCCGCGCCACGGCAGGTACTCGCCGAATGGCTGGATGATGTGCTTGTCATACCGGTCGGTGATCCCCTGCTGTGGATCCCACACCAGGACTGAGTTCACCGGATTCCCGTCCGAGCTGATCAGGATCGTACCGAGCACGACCGGCGCGTTCACCGCCCGCGCCGCGGCCTCGATTTCGGCGGCCGCATCAGGGTTGTCCACCGGTGAAATGTCCGAAGCATTCTCGGGCCACACCACGAAGTCGGGTGCCGGGGTGCGTCCCTGCGCGATGTCCTCGGCCAACCGGCGGGTTTCGCGTACGTGATAGTCGAGGACCGCCCGCCGTTGCGCGTTGAATTCGAGGCCCAGGCGCGGCACGTTCCCCTGCACGATCGCTGCGCGTGCCGTTGTCGGCGACAGCACGCGATCGAGGCTGGTCGGGGTGACCGCTATCGCGAGCAGTGGTGCGGTCAGGGCCAGCAGGACGGTGACCACGGCAGCAATCACCCCGGCGGACAAGGCACGCGGGTCTTCGCTGGACGGTTTCGGACCGCGCCGCCAGGCCCGCACCCCAACCACGAATACCCAGGCAACCGACGAGCCGAAGAGTGCCACGCCGAAGGACAGCCCGGTCGCCCCGGCAAGAGAGGCCAACGGCAGGAGCGGCCCGTCCGCTTGGCTAAATGCGGTCCGCCCCCACGGGAACCCACCAAAGGGAAACACCGATCGCAGGGTCTCCACGAGAATCCAGCTCAGCGCGAACCACAGCGGCGGAATCGGCAGCCGCATACTCACCGTCGCAATTACTCCGAGCAGCGCCGTGTAGGCGGCGAGCACCCCGGCCAGCGCCAGCCACGGCAAGGGTCCGACGTATTCGCCGATCCACGGCAGCAGTGGCACGAAGAAGCCGAGCCCGAACAGCAGCCCGGCCACCGCACCGTCGCGGACCCGGGGCGCCCCCGCCCCCAGGACGACGGTCAGCAACCCGAGCGAGACGACGGCCAGGAACCACAGGTTGCTCGGCGGGAAGGCAGCCCACATGGCCAAGCCGGCGACGACTGCGGCCGCGAGCCGGATGAACCGGATCATGCGACTCCTGCTGCCGAAAGCGCCCCGGAATCGAACAGCACCGCTCCGCGGTGCACGGTCCGCACACATACCGGGGTGGTGGCCCCCGGCGACACGTCGGGCAGAGCGGGTACGCGCGAACGCGGGTCGGTGGACCAGCGCTGGACTTTGTCGTCGGACCCAGCGACGACGAGTTCGTCGACGTCGAAGACGGCGTAGCTGGCCGGCGCGCCGGGCACTAGGACACCGGCGAGGCCATCATTGCGTCCCGCTGCACGCCATCCTCCCCGTGTGCACGCGCCATAGGCTGCCCGCGCCGACACCGCCGACTGCGAACGGTGATGGCCGACGGCGGCGCCGACCGTCGCCCAGGGCGAAACCGGGGTCACCGGCGAATCCGACGAGAACGCCAGTGCCACGCCGGCCTTTGCCAGTGCGGCGAAATCGTTCATTGCTGCCGCGCGGGTCTGCCCGAGCCGCTTCTCGTACAAGCCGCCCGCCCCGCCCCACCGTGCGTCGAACGTCGGCTGCATCGAGGCAATGATCCCGCAGCGTGCCAGCACGGCACGCTGGCCGGCGGTGACCATCTCGGCGTGCTCAAGCCGGTGCGCGCAGGCGGCCAGGGTGGGAGTCCCGACCTCGAGCGCTAGCCGCTCGAGGGCCTCGGTGACCGCAGTCATCGCCGCGTCGCCGATGACGTGGAAACCGCCTTGCCGGCGCAGGGCCGTCAACGCCCGCAGGTGCGCGTAGACATCGTCGGCGTCGAGGTAGGCCACCCCCCGAACGGCCGGGGCGTCGGCATACGGCTCGTGCAACCATGCGGTGCGCGAGCCGAGGGCTCCGTCGACAAACAAATCCCCGGCCAGACCGAAGGCCCCGGTGGCGGCGAAGAGGTTGCGCGCATGCTCGACATCGCTTACCGGTTCGCCCCACAAACCCGTGATCTCGACCCCGACGTCGCTGGCGAGCACCTCCTGAAAGTCTTGGAGTCCGCCGATGTTGGGGCCGCCGTTCTCGTGGACTGCGACGACACCGAGCGCGGCGATACCCTGCAGGGCCCGTCGACGCGCCGCCTTCCGCCGATCGGTGCTCACCAGCACGCGTGCCGCGCCGCGAACGCCGTGATGCGCGTCCTGCGTCAGCGGACCCGACGCCGAGAATCCGGTCAACCGGCCCAGTCCGTCGACGTGGGTGCGCAGCGCCGACGATGCCAGCGCAGAGTGCTCGTCGGCCCGGATCAGGTAGGCCGGTCGGGTTCCGACGGCCGCGTCGATCTCGGCGACGGTTGGGGGTAGGTGCTGTTCGGCATCGACGGCGACCCAGGCAGATTCATCCCAGCCGTGCGCCCAGATGACGTCATCCTCAGGTACGCCCGCGGCATATGCGGTGAGCAGCGCGAGCAGGTCGCCACGGTGGTGGGCGCCCGATAAGTCCAACCCTGATTGGGCGAGGCCGGTGGCGGTGAGGTGGACGTGCGAGTCGACGAATCCGGGGCCCACGAAGCGCCCGTCGAGATCGACGACCTCCGCCTCGGGATGCAGGCGACGACCGATGTCGTCATAGCCGACCCACACGACGGTGTCATCGGTTACGGCCATCGCCGTCGCATCTGGGTTCGCCGGCGTGTGGATGCTGCCGCCGAGGAGCAGTTGCGTGGCCATGACGGCTATTTTGCCGGGTGGACGACGGGCCTCAGTGCGCGGGCGGCAATTGGCGCTGATCGGTTGGCACCGTGACGGCCTCCTCGACGACCTCGCCGTCGACCACGTCGCCGGCGAGAAAGACCGTCCGACTGCTGACGACCGTGACCAGACCGGCCAGTCGCCGGGCACCGAAAGCGGTCACGATGGGCCGGGCCGCCCGCCGGGCCGGCCCCGCCATCAAGGCGACACCGAGCACCGTGGTGACCACGCCCGGTGCGATCACCAGCACCGACGACAGCCCGAGGAGTGCGGTATCGGGCAACGGCTCGGTCGGCCGGATCTCGTTGCGGGCGGCGCGGGTCAGATCGTGGACTACTCGGCGACCGCGCGCGACGAGGAACACATAGCCCGTTACGGCGGTGAGCAGGGTTATCAGGATGGCCCAGCCGACGCCGAGCCAGACCGACAGCCCGACGAACGCGGCGATCTCGATCGCGAGATAGCTCAGCAGGATCGAACGAATCCTCATGGGGGTTTCCTTCCGTCTGCCTACTCAACGTCGCAAACCCCCATTTTGCTCCCGCGCCCGGGTACGTTGGGGATTCATGCCGCCGATCACAGAGTTCACCAATGAGGGTTTGACGTTCTCGGTCACCGAAGCCGGGCCTGCCGACGGCGTGCCCGTCCTGCTGCTGCACGGCTTTCCTCAGCGCGCCAGCGCGTGGGCCGGTGTGACGCCACTGCTGAACGATCGCGGATTTCGGACCCTGGCCCCCGATCAACGCGGATACTCCCCCGGTGCCCGGCCGACGGGTCGTCGACAGTATTCGCTGCGGCACCTGACCGGCGACATCGCGGCCCTGATCGATGAGATCGGTGCACCGGTACACCTCGTCGGCCACGATTGGGGCGCTATCGTCGCGTGGGCGGTCGCGTCGAACCATCCCGACAAAGTCGCGAGCCTGACCGCGGTGTCGGTCGGCCATCCGGGTGCCTTCATGCGTTCGTTGCGCACGAGCAGCCAGGCATTGCGTTCCTGGTACATGGTCTTCTTCCAGATTCCCTGGCTGCCCGAACGACTGCTGACGATGCGCTCCGGTGTCGGCGAGAGGATGCAGGCCAAGTTGGGGATGACACCGGCGATGGTCGAGCAGTTCCGGACCGGGATCGTCGACGACGGTGCGCTACCAGGTGGGGTGAACTGGTATCGCGGACTGCCGTTGACCTCTCCGTCGTTCGTGGGCCCGGTGTCGGTGCCGACAACGGTGGTGTGGAGCGACGGCGACCACTTCCTCAGCAGGGCCCAGGCCGTCGAGTCTGAGCGCTTCGTCCGTGCGCCGTTCGACTTCGCGCCGATGGAGGGTGCCAGTCACTGGATCCCGGAGGAGCGCCCGACAGAATTGGCCGAGGCCATCCTCGCGCGTATCGCGTCGGTTGTCTGATTCCGCCGACCGTGCCCGGAATTGCGGGTTAATCGTCAGCGCGACCCTCGATATCACCTTCGGTTTCTAAGAAGATACGGCGCAACTCGTCGAGCATCGCCGGCGGCGGCGCCTCCCACAGCTCCCGCTGCGCCGCCTCGAGCAGCCGCTCGGTGATGCCATGCAGCGCCCACGGATTCGACTTCTCGAGGAACTCGCGATTCGTCTCGTCCAGCACGTAAGACTCGGTGAGCTGCTCATACATCCAATCGGCCACCACGTTGGTCGTCGCGTCGTAGCCGAACAAGTAGTCGACGGTTGCCGCCATCTCGAAGGCACCCTTGTAACCGTGGCGCTGCATCGCCGAGATCCACCGCGGATTCACGACGCGGGCACGAAAGACGCGCGACGTCTCCTCGGAAAGAGTGCGGGTGCGCACGGCGTCGGGGCGCGTCGAATCACCGATGTAGGCCTCCGGATCGGATCCCGTGAGCGCACGCACCGTCGCGACCATGCCGCCGTGGTACTGGAAGTAGTCATCGGAATCGGCAATGTCGTGCTCGCGGGTGTCGGTGTTCTTCGCCGCGACGTTGATGCGGCGGTATGCGCTGCGCATATCGTCGACAGCCTCCTTGCCGTCCAGGTCACGGCCGTAGGCGTAGCCTCCCCACGCGGTGTAGACCGCGGCGAGATCCTCATCCGATCGCCACTGCTGTGAATCGATGAGTTGCAGCAGGCCCGCGCCGTAGGTGCCCGGTTTGGATCCGAAGACACGCGTAGTCGCACGACGCTCATCGCCGTGCTGGGCGACCGATTCGCGGACGTGGGCAGCGACGAAGTTCTGCTCGTCGGGCTCATCCGCGGTGGCAGCCAACTTCACCGCATCGTCGAGCATCGTCACCACGTGGGGGAAGGCGTCGCGGAAGAACCCGGAAATGCGCACCGTCACGTCAATGCGCGGACGGCCGAGTTCGGCGAGGTCGATGAGATCAAGGTCAACGACCCGCCGCGATGCCTCGTCCCACACGGGCTCGACGCCGAGCAGGGCCAACACCTCGGCGATGTCGTCACCGGAGGTCCGCATGGCGCTGGTCCCCCAGACCGACAGCCCAACCGACCGTGGGTACTCGCCGTGGTCGGCCAGGTAGCGTTCGAGCAGCGAATCCGCCATCGCCCGCCCCGTCTCCCAGGCCAGGCGACTCGGCACGGCCTTGGGATCCACCGAGTAGAAGTTGCGTCCGGTCGGCAGGACGTTGATCAGACCGCGCAGTGGCGATCCACTGGGTCCCGACGCGATGAAGCCGCCGTCGAGGGCGTGCAGCACCTGTGCGACCTCACCACTGGTGGCGCGCAGCCGCGGCACCACCTCGTGCGCGGCGAAGGCGAGGACGTCGGCGACCGCGCCGGGCAGCCCGGCCGCGGCCTCGGCGACGGTCTCGTCGGTCCACCCGCCCTTGTGGCACCGGGAAATCAGTTCGCGCGCCTGAGATTCCACGGCGTCGACGGCTTGAGTTCGCGCACCGTCGGCCTCCCCCGGCGCTTCGTTCAACCCGAGGGCCTCGCGCAGCCCGGGTAGGGCCATCGAACCGCCCCACAGTTGACGCGCGCGGAGCATGGCGAGGACCAGGTCGATCTCGCCCTCGTCGACGGGCGCCTCGCCAAGGATGTGCAGGCCGTCGCGGATCTGCACATCCTTGATCTCACACAACCAGCCGTCGACGTGCAGCAGTATGTCGTCGAACACCTCTTCAGCAGGCCGCTCGGCAAGCCCGAGGTCGTGATCCATCTTCGCCGCGGTGAGCAGTGTCCAAATCTGTTGCCGGATCGCCGGGAGTTTAGCGGGATCGAGCGCCGCGATGTTGGCGTGCTCGTCGAGGAGCTGCTCGAGGCGCGCGATATCACCATAGGACTCGGCGCGGGCCATCGGCGGGATCAGATGGTCGACGAGGACCGCATGGGCTCGACGCTTTGCCTGGGTGCCCTCGCCCGGGTCGTTGACGAGAAACGGATACACCAGCGGGAGGTCACCCAGCGCGGCATCGGTGCCACAAGACGCCGACATGCCCAGCGTCTTACCCGGCAACCATTCCAGGTTGCCGTGCTTGCCGAGGTGCACGACGGCGTCGGCACCGAAACCCCATCCGTCCGAATCGGGAGCAGAAGCCAGCCAACGATATGCAGCGAGATAGTGGTGTGACGGCGCAAGATCGGGATCGTGGTAGATAGCGACGGGGTTCTCGCCGAACCCACGAGGCGGCTGCACCATCAGCACAATGTTGCCGAAGTTCATTGCCGCGATAACGATCTCACCCTCCGGGTTCGAGGACCGATCGACGAAGAGCTCTCCCGGCGCGGGCCCCCACTTATCCTCGACGGCTCCACGCAGATCGGCGGGCAGGCCGACGAACCAGTCGCGGTAGTCGGCGGCGGCAACACGAATCGGGTTGGCGGCCAACACCTCGTCGGTCAGCCACGCCGGATCCTGTCCGCCAGCCTCGATGAGCGCATGCATGAGCGCATCGGAATCGTCGTCGAGCAAGCCAGGGATCTGCACCGGGTCGCCGACGTCGTAGCCGTGGCCCCGCAGCGCAGTCAACAAGCGCAGCAAGGACTTCGGGGTATCGAGGCCGACGGCGTTGCCGATCCGGGCGTGTTTGGTTGGGTACGCCGACAACACCAGGGCGATTCGCTTGTCGGCCTGCGGCAGGTGGCGAAGCCGTGCGTGGCGCACCGCGATTCCAGCGACGCGTGCACAGCGTTCGAGGTCGGGTTGGTACCAGGGCAGACCGTCGTCGTCGAATTCCTTGAAGGAGAACGGCACGGTGATAATGCGCCCATCGAACTCGGGCACCGCGACCTGGCTGGCGACGTCAAGCGGCGACAGCCCGTCGTCGTTGGCCGCCCATTGTTCCCGCGACCCAGTTACCGCCAGGCCTTGCAGAATCGGGATATCAAGGGCGGCAAGACGTTCGACGTCCCATGCTTCGTCATCCCCGCCCGCTGACGCGTTGGCAGGGGTGGTGCCGCCGGCGGCGAGCACCGTGGCGATCAGGGCGTCGGCCGTCCCAAGCACCTCGATCAGTTCGTCGGGTGCGGTACGCAGCGACGCGCAGTACACGGGCAGGGCCGTTGCCCCGGCGGTCTCGATCGCCTCGCACAGCGCATCGACATAGCGGGTGTTCCCAGCGAGATGTTGCGCGCGGTAATACAAGATTCCGATGGTCGGAGCCTCGTCGGGCAGCGCCGCAACGTTTCGCTCCAACACACCCCACATGGGGGTGACCACGGGTTCACCGAAGCCCAACCCGGTCAGCAGCACCGTGTCGGACAGGAAGTTGTGGGCGTTGACGAGGTTGTCGACGCCACCGGCAACGAAGTAGTTGTGCGCCTGTGCGGCGACGCCGGCCGGCACCGTGGAGCACGCCATGAGGTCGGGGTCGGGTTGTTGTTCGCCGGAAAGGACGACGACCGGTTTCCCGGTGGCCAGCGCCGCGTTGATCCCGGCCTCCCATGCGCGTCGACCGCCAAGAATGCGAACGACGATAAGATCCGCGTCGCGGGCGAGTTCGGGGATCTCATCGACGAGGATCCGCGACGGATTGGCTCCGCGTATAGGCGCGCCACTCGCGGCGGCAGTGATGAGGTCGGTATCCGAAGTGGACAGCAGCAGGATCACGGGCTCCACCCTAGGCGAGGTGCCCACTGGGCGGGGTCGAGGTGCCCACTGGGCGGGGATGGCCGTCGTAGGCTGGAGCCCGTGCCCCCCGTCCAGCCCCGCACCGGCGCCGATCGTTGCCCGGGCGTCCTCAGCACGCACGAGGCGCGCGACGGCGCACTCGCGCGCATTCGCCTACCTGGTGGACGAATTCGTCCTGACCAGTTGGCCGTCGCGGCGCGCGTAGCGCAGGACCACGGTGACGGTCACCTCGAACTGACCAGCCGGGGCAATGTGCAGCTGCGCGGACTCCACGATCCCGACGCGGCTGCGGACGCACTCTTGGCCATCGGCCTCGGCTCTCCCGGGGCAGCGGACACGATCCGGAACATCATCGGCTCCCCCCTGGCCGGGCGCATCGGCGGACACGGCAGCATTGACGAAACGATCACCACCCTCGACGAGGCCCTGCGCGGCGCACCCATCACCGGGCTGTCCGGCCGCTTCCTCTTCGGCGTCGACGACGGCCGCGGCGACGTCCTGGCCCAGCACCCCGACGTGGCCGTGCAATGGCGACCCGATGGGCACGTCACCCTCATCGTCGCTGACACAACTGTCGGTGTGCTCCCCCGAGTGGAAGCCGTGGGTGCCCTCCTGGCGGCTGCCCGGGCTTTTGCTTCGGCGGCGTCAGGTTCTTGGCGCATCCGCGAACTGGACGACACCGGCCGCGAAGCACTCATCGCCACCCTCGTTGGTGGACTACCCGCGATGACGGACCAGGTGACCCCGGGCCAGCCGGTGACGGCAGACGATGAGTCCCCGCTGGTCGGCTGGTTCGGTCAAGACGATGCACAAGTTCTGCTGGGCGCAGTCACGCCGGCGGGCCGTCTACCCGCACGGACCGCCGAGTTCCTGGCGGCCGTGCAGGCGCCAATCATCATCACGCCGCGCCGCGAGATCCTACTAGCCGATCTGACCGAACCCGTGGCCGAGACCGCACTCCGGGTGTTGGCCCCGATCGGCCTGATCTTCGACGCCGAGTCGCCGTGGGCCCGACTGTCCTGCTGCACCGGACAGCCCGGCTGCGCGAAGTCTCACACCGATGTCCGCATCGACACGGCCGGCCACGCTGCTCGAGACCGGGCTGACCTCCCCCCCAACGGCCTCCGCGAGCACTGGGTCGGCTGCTCACGCGGGTGCGGGTCCCCCACCGCACCCCATCTGCGCGTCGAGGCCCAACCGGACGGCACCTACCGCCGCACCAGGATCGACTGAGCGCCACTAGGCTCAACCCTCATGGCTGAGTACGAGTACCTCCGCGATGGCGCCGCTATTTATGAGCGCTCCTTCGCGATCATCCGCGCCGAGGCCGATCTCAGTGCTTTTGCCACCGATCTGGCCACCGTGGTCGTCCGGATGATCCATGCGTGCGGGCAGACCGACCTGCCAACGGACGTCAGGGGCACTCCTGGAGTGGTGGCCGCCGCACGTACGGCGCTCCAGCATGGCGCTCCCGTCCTGTGCGACGCCTCGATGGTCGCCGCCGGCGTGACACGCAAGCGACTGCCCGCCGATAACGAGGTGCGCTGCCTCCTCTCCGATCCCCGCGTCCCCGGTCTTGCCGCCCAACTCGGCACGACGCGCACTGCGGCGGCCGTACACCTGTGGCTGCCGCACCTGGATGGCGCGGTGGTGGCGATCGGCAACGCGCCGACGGCGCTGTTCGCCCTGCTCGAACTTATCGACGCCGGTGCGCCGCGGCCGGCCGCCATCGTCGGCGCCCCCGTCGGATTCGTCGGTGCGGCCGAGTCGTGCGCGGCGCTGGCCGAGCGCACCGACATCGATTTCCTTACCGTGCTGGGCCGCCGTGGCGGTTCCGCGATCACCGCGGCAGCGGTCAACGCGCTGGCTACGGCGAGCGAGCGATGAGCGGCACGCTGTACGGCGTCGGTCTTGGTCCCGGCGATTCCGAACTGGTCACGGTGAAGGCCGCGCGCCTGATCGGTGCCGCCGACGTCATCGCCTACCACTGCGCCCGCCATGGCAACAGCATCGCGCGCGGTGTCGCCGAGCCCTACCTGCGCGCGGGACAGATCGAGGAACGCCTGATGTACCCGGTCACAACGGAGAGTGTCGAGCACCCCGGCGGCTATGCCGGCGCCATGGCCGACTTCTACCGGGACAGCGCCGAACTCCTCGCCGATCACCTGGCCGCCGGCCGTGATGTGGTGCTACTCGCCGAGGGCGATCCGCTTTTCTTCAGCTCCTACATGCACATGCACAAGCGTCTGGCACCACGGTTTTCCACCGAGATCGTCCCGGGCGTCACCTCGGTAGCGGGCGCGAGCGCGGCCCTCGGGATTCCACTGGTCGAGGGCGAGGAGAGCCTCGTGGTGCTGCCCGGAACCGCGCCCGCCGACGAGTTGATCGCCCACCTCGCCAGTGGATCGGCGATCGCGGTGCTCAAACTCGGCCGCACCTTCGAACGGGTCCGTGCGGCCCTGCAAGCAGCGGGCCGACTTGGGGAAGCGTGGTATGTCGAGCGGGCGAGCACCCCGCAGCAGCGGGTCGCCCGAGTCACCGATGTCGACGCATCGACGGTGCCCTACTTCTCGATGATCGTGGTGCCCGGCGCCATCAACAACCCGCTGGCGCGGCTCGACGCCAGCCCGCCGCGCGGGGTGACGGTGGTCGGTCTTGGCCCTGGCCCCGGCGATCAGCAGACCCCGCAGGTACGTGCCGCCCTCGCATCGGCCACCGATCTCATCGGATATACGACCTATCTCGCTCGAGTCACCACGCGCCCCGGACAGCAGGTGCACGCCAGCGACAACCGCGTCGAATCCCAGCGGGCCGAGTTTGCCCTGGACCTGGCCCGACGCGGTCGGCGGGTCGTGGTCGTCTCCTCCGGGGACCCGGGGGTCTTCGCCATGGCGGCGGCCGTCGCCGAGGTTGCGGCCGAGGAGCAGTACGCCGACGTGCCGGTGCGGGTTCTTCCCGGCGTCACTGCGGCGTCGGCGGTGGCCGCGGCGTTCGGTGCTCCGCTTGGCCACGACCTGGCACTGATCTCACTGTCCGATCGGCTCAAACCGTGGGACGTCATCGCCCGCCGAATCACCGCCGCGGTCGACGCGGATCTGGTCCTGGCGATATACAACCCGGGCTCGGTCAGCCGCAACCACCAGGTGGCGGATCTCAAGAGCCTCCTTCTCGACCGGGTCGCACCCGACCGGGTTCTGCTGCTTGGTCGCGACGTCGGCGGGCCAACGGAATTGTTGACCGTGACCACCGTCGGCGAATTCGACCCGACCGTCGTCGACATGCGAACGCTGATCATCGTCGGCTCGTCCTTGACAACGGTCGTGCAGCGTCCAGGCGGCCGACTCGTCTTCACCCCGCGCCACTACGGTCGGTGAACTTCCTCGCGCGTGCCAACCGATCCACCCACGAAACCGCATCGTCGACGGTGGCGACAGCCTCGGTTGCGGACTCGCTGGGGCGCTCAACCAGTACGACGGGGATACCCAGTTCACGCGCCGAATCCAGCTTCGCGCGCGTGAGTTCGCCGCCGCTATTCTTGGTCACGAGCAGGTCAATACCGTTGTCGACCAATACCTTCCGCTCATCCTCGAGACGGTAGGGCCCGCGCGATCGCAAGATCTCGTGCGCGGGCGGTAGCGCAGCCGTCGGCGGATCGACGACGCGGATCAGGAACCAGGCCGAGTCGATGCCGGCGAACGCGCCGACGTCTTGACGGCCCGTCGTCAGCAAAACACGGCGTGCACCAGAGTCGCGGACCGCCGTGGCGGCCGCGTCGATGTCGGGGACCATCGACCAGGAATCACCAACGACCGGCGCCCACTCCGGTCGCACCAACCTCAGCAACGGAATCCCCGTCGCCTCGGCAGCGGCGACCGCGTTGGCCGAGATTCGTTGCGCAAACGGATGCGTCGCGTCGACCACCGCGGCCGCCCGGTGCTCGCGCAACCACGCCACCAGACCGTCGACGCCCCCGAACCCCCCGACGCGGACCTCGCCGTCGGGCAACTGCGGGTTGGCCACCCGGCCCGCCAGGGAACTGATCACCGGCACATCAGCGCCGATGAGGCGGCCGGCCAGGTCGCGTGCCTCGCCGGTACCGCCCAGGATGAGCACTGGCGCGCTCACGGTGCGTTTTCCGGTCCCAGATGCCCGTTTTGCGTATCACGGATCTTGGCCACCCGTGCCGCGGAGTACAGGTAACTGTCGGTCGCGGCGGGATCGGCGGTGAGCACCCGGCCGACAAAGATCACCGCAGTGCGCACGATTCCCGCGTCGGCGAGGGCGCGCGGCAGTTCGTGCAGCGGACAGCGAACGATCTGCTCCTCGTCGCGGCTGGCGAAGGCGACGGTGGCGGTCGGGCAGTCGGGGCCGTAGAAGGGGGCGAGCGCGGCGACGATCGCGTCAGTCTGACGAGCCGCCAGATGCAGTGCGAGGGTGACACCGGACGATGCCAATTCGGCGAGCGTCTCCCCCGGCGGCATGTCGGTGGACAGCGTGGCGATGCGCGTGATCAGCAGACTCTGCCCAACGCCCGGCACGGTGAGTTCGGTTCCCAATGAGGCGGCGGCCGCGGCAAAGGCGGGGACACCGGGCACGATCTGCGTCGGTACGCCATGGTCGTGCAATCGTCGTTGTTGCTCGGCGACGGCCGAATACAGCGACGGGTCGCCCGAATGGAGTCGCGCCACGTCGAGCCCGTGCCCTTCAGCGGCAACCAGAAGCGACACTATTTCGTCGAGCGGCATCCGCGCGGTGTTGATCTGTTGGCCCGCCGGCGGGCACAACGCCAACAACTCCGGCGGCACCAGGGACCCCGCGTACAGGCAGACCCGACACCGTCGCAACAGTTCAGCGCCCCGCACGGTGATGAGGTCGGGGGCGCCCGGACCGGCGCCGATGAAGTACACGGTCATGCGGTCGCCACCCATTCGACGATGGGCAGCGCCGGCCGCCACGCCGTGACGGTGCCCAGCGGAGCCACCTCTTCGATGCTGATCCGCCGCAACGCACCGCCATGCCGAGCGGCCAGGTCGACGAGGAGTTGTTGAGTCGGAATGCTCACCGCGTTCGCCACAAAAGTCCCGCCGGCACCCAACGCCGACCACAATGAAGAAAAGACCTCGGCAGTCAGGCCGCCACCGGCGAAAACAGCGTCTGGCGCAGGCCCATCGAATACCGGAACGGTTTGTGCGGCATCGCCGGCGACGACGGTGAGCCGCGCGGCGACCCCATGACGAATGGCGTTGCTGCGGATCCGGGCGATGCGATCGGAATTCCGTTCAAAGGCCACGACCGACCCCGTCGGGTTGACCCGCAACCACTCGATCCCGACGCTGCCCGATCCGGCGCCGACATCCCACAGCACTGTCCCGCCGGTGGGCGCAAGAGCGGCCACCGTCAAAGCCCGCATCGCCTGCTTGGTCAGCTGGCCGTCGTGGGCGAATTCGTCGTCGGGCAGTCCGGGCGTCAACACCCGCGACGGCCCAGCGCATTCGAGCGCAATGACGTTCAGCGCGTCACCGGGTGCGACTCCCCAAGCCCCGGCAACTCCGGCGAACACCCTCTCATCCGGGCCGCCGAGCTGTTCGAGGACCGTCATCGTTGAATCACCAAATCCGTTGTCCCGCAGCATCTCTGCCACGGTATGGGGTGACGACGCATCCCGGGACAGCACGAATAGTCGTCGGCGGTCACCCGCTTCGCCGAGCACGTCGCCGATCTCGCCGGTGACCAGTGACACGACACCAACCGTCGACAGGTCCCACCCCAGGTGCGCGGCGGCGAGACTGACGCTCGACGGGTGCGGCAGAATCCGGACGTTCTGCGCGCCAACCGCGGCGGCGACGGTCGTGCCCAGCCCGTGAAACATCGGGTCGCCCGATGCCAGCAGATGGGTCGGACCGCCGCCAGTCGCGGTGAGCACCGCGCGCAGGTGTTCGCTCATCGGGCTGCGCCAGGCTGTCAACTCGGCGTCGAGCACCGACCCGAGGAGGTCTAGCTGGCGCGCCGAACCGAACACCCGAACGGCCGAGCCCAGCTCGCGCTGCGCTGCACCCGACAGCCCCGCCCAGCCATCGGCGCCGATTCCGACGACGACAAAGCGGCTCATCGCGGCATCCGGCGCCAGATCGCGCGCGGCAAGAGGCGGAACACCAGGGTGACCGGCGCCAGTGCCCACGGCACCCAGACGACCGCCTTCCCGCGGCGGTAGGCGCGGACAACAGCGTCGGCGACCTGATCGGCGGTCTTCGACATCGGTGCCGGTTTCACGCCGCCGGCCATCAATTCCTTGGTCATCGCACCGATGACGAATCCCGGGCGAACCAGGAGCAGGCGCACCCCACTACCGTGCAGTGCATCGGACAAACCCGACGCAAACCCGTCGAGCCCGGCCTTCGTCGAGCCGTAGACGTAGTTGGCCCGCCGGACGCGTTGTCCGGCGATCGACGAGAAGACGATGATCGTGCCGCGGCCCTGCTCGCGCATGGCGCCGGCGAGCAGGGTGATGACGGAGATCTGCGCGAGATAGTCGACGCGTGCGATCTGAAGTGCGTGGTCGACGTCGGCCTCGGCCCTGGCCGCGTCGCCGAGAATGCCGAAGGCGACAACTGCGGCCTCCACCGGCCCGCGCGCGAACAGTTCGCCGATCAGCGCCGGATGCGAGTCTGTGTCGTCGGCGTCGAATTCGATGCAGGTGACGCCGGCGGCCCCGGCGGAGAGTAGGGCGGCCTCCTCCTCGTCGAGATCGTCGGCGCGGCGCGCTGCCAGGACGACATCGTGTCCTGCGGCCAGCCGGGTCGTCACGGCCAGGCCGATCTCGCTGCGCCCACCGAAAAGCAGGATTGATCCAGTCACGGCAGTCAGTATCCCATCCGCGCATCGAAATTCGGCGCGACTACCGTTGGCCGGGTGAGCGGACCTGACGACCTGACCGACGATGCCCTGGATTTCTTGACGGAGCGTCACCTCGCGACGCTGGCGACGACCCGTGCCGATGGCAGTCCGCATGTGGTGGCCGTCGGCTTCACCTATGACCCCGACAAGAAGCTGGTGCGCGTCATCACCCGCGAGGGCAGCCACAAGGTGCGCAACGCCGATCGCGGTCAGCGCGCCGCCGTCACCCATGTGGACGGTCCGCGCTGGCTGACCTTGGAGGGCCCGATCAGCGTGTCGCGCGATCCCGGGCGCATACGGGAAGCCGAGCGACGATACGGCCTGCGCTACCGGGAGCCGCAGCCGAACCCGCGGCGGGTGGTCATCGAGATCGCGGTGGATCGTGTGCTGGGATCGGCGGTCTTCCTCGGCCGTCCCGTCACCCCGCACGACTAGGGTTGCCGTTATGGCTGCCCGCTTCCCCACCGCCGTCTACGACCAGCGCTTGCTCCGCGCGGCCGCGCTCGCCGCCAACGCGGGCGTCGCGGCACTGATCGTCACCCCCGGCCCCGATCTCGCCTACCTGATCGGTTCTGATGCGCAGACTTTCGAGCGCTTGACCGCGTTGGTGATCCCGGCCGCCGGGCCACCGCGCCTGGTCGTGCCGCGGCTGGAGGTCGCCACCTTCGCCGACTCTGCAGCCGGCGAACTGGGCGTCGACGTCTCACCGTGGGTCGACGGTGAAGATCCGTACGCGCTCGCGCTGGCCGATCTGCCGTCGAATCCAACTGTCGCCGTGTCTGATTCGATGTCGGCGGGACATCTGGTCCCGTTGATGAATGCGACTGGGACCGCACCGCAGTTGGCCACCAGCGTTCTGCGCGACCTCCGGATGATCAAGGATGACGACGAGATAGCGGCGCTGCGCCGCGCCGGCACGGCAATCGACCGGGTCCACGCCCGGATGGCTGAGTGGCTGCGCCCGGGCCGCACCGAGGCCGCCGTCGCCGCCGATATCGCCGACGCGCTGGTCGCCGAGGGACACACCTCCGCCGCCTTCGTCATCGTCGGATCCGGACCGAACGGCGCCGATCCGCACCACGAGCATTCCGAGCGCGTCATCACCGATGACGACATCGTCGTCATCGATATCGGCGGTCCGGTTGACCCCGGTTACAACTCGGACTGCACCCGCACCTACTGCTTCACCGAGCCGAGTCCCGAGGTCACCCGCGCCTATGCGCAGCTGAAGGCGGCCCAGGAAGCTGCGATCGCCGCCGCCCGTCCCGGGGTTACCGCCGAGTCTGTCGACGCGGCCGCCCGCGACCGGCTCGCCGCAGCCGGACTGGCCGACCGGTTCATCCACCGCACGGGCCACGGAATCGGGTTGTCGGTCCACGAAGAGCCCTACATCGTTGCCGGGAACAGCCTCGTTCTCTGTCCGGGCATGGCCTTCAGTATCGAACCCGGGATCTATTTCGACGGCGATTGGGGCGCTCGGATCGAAGACATTGTGATCGTCACCGACGACGGGTGTGAATCGCTGAACCGCCAGAGTCATGCGCTGACCCGACTACCCGCCAGCTGACCGGAGGATGCGCACATGAAAAGTATCCGGATACTGACTCTCGCGATGATCCTTCCCCTTGTCGCACTGGGATTGTCCGCGTGTGATCGGGTTGTCTTCGGCGACCCGGAAGCTGACCCGAACGCGCGGGTCACCGTTACGACAACGGTTTCGCCCGATACGCCGACGACGACCGGCGAGACCCCCACGCCGACCACACCACCGCGGACCACGGCTATTCCACCCGACGGCCCCGCGGCGTATCACGCCGTCGACCCGTCCCGCTTCCTGCTGGCACCTCCAACGCCGGTTGCCACGTACGCGTTCAGCGTGCCCAGCGGCAATATCGCGTGTTTCGCCGGGTCGGAGTTCATCTGCGAGATCCACGACGGACCCAATCAATCGGCCGCGCAGTCGCGGTGCGGCTTCTACGGCGACAACGCCGAAGAACACGTGCGGATCGCCGGATGGTTCAAGTACGACCGGGCGCCCTGCTCGACGATTCTGCAGGGGGTTTGGCGCGATCCGGGGCCGGCGCTGAACTACGGCGAGTCCGTCCGGCTATCCGTGCCCGGTGCCGAGTTCAACTGCTACTCGTCTATCGAGGCGCTGTACTGCACCGGACCCCAGAATTACGGATTCAAGCTCTCGCGCACCGAGTTCATCCGCTCCCCATTGTCCTGACACGGAGGAAGAGATCCGGTGACCCGTCCCACGAAATCGCCGATGCTCAGCAAGGGCAGGGCGAAGCGCTGCGAAGCAATACTCAGGTCCGTCATGGCGCCCGGCGAACGCCTCATCGCGCTGGCCGACGTCACCTCGGTTACGCCGCTGTCCATCGGGCTCGCGGTGACCGACCAGCGCCTCATCGCGGTGCCCAAGACATCGGCGCACACGGTCGAAATCCAGATCCACCGCGCGCAGTTCAGGGGCTATCGTTTCGAGCGGAAACTCGTCTTCAGCTATCTCCTCGGCATCACCGACGCCGAGGAGAAGAACTTCGGGGTCGTGGTGAGCGAGGTGCGCAAGTTCCTCGCTCCCTATCTGGACCAACTCCTGGTGCCGATCCCCGTCGCTGGTCACGTGCCTGACGAGCCCGCGAGCCGAGTCGATCCCTCCCTCCGCGATCCCGCTGGTCAGGCGCCGCCGCCACTGCAGGGCATCAGCCTGATTAAGAGGAAGGCTCACCCGACGGATCCATGCGCATCCCAGTCGACCCCCGGGGCACCGACTACCCCAGTGGAACCGACGATCGCCGACGAATTGGTGAAACTGGCGGACCTCCACCAGCGCGGACTACTTACCGACGCCGAATTCCAGACCGCCAAGGCCGCCGTCATCAGTCGCCGTGACTGATCCGCCGACCGTGCCCTGGCTTCCGCCGACCGTGTCCGCGGGCGTCGGGAAAAGCGACTGCGGGCATCGTGCCGGTCGGCTGGTACCGCCTACTGGACCTGCTTGACGATGCACGACTGCTCGGCAATGTCGCACGCGTCGCTGGCGCTGCTTCGCGAGTACTCGCGCTGAGCCACGATGTATTGGCCGGGCTGGCCGAATTCCTCGCCGTGGTAGACCTCGCCCCCCACCCGTGATGCGAGTTCCTGTGCCATCTCCAGAACCGTGAAGGAGCCGAATTGGGCGTACCACCCCGGTGCGGCGGTGGCTGCCGTCGAATCATTGGGGCTGTCCGACGGCCGGGCCGAACGCGAGGGCGTCGATGTGACGGTCGTCGTCGTGGTCGTCGTCACCGACTCGGTGACCGTGACCGTCGATGTGGGCGGTCCCGCCTGATAGTTCTCTGCTTTGCGAGCGCGACTGTCATTGACCGCCAACACCGTGCCCCCGACGGTGATCGTTGCCAGAAACACAGTGACTCCGACAACCGCTGCGAGGATCCATGGATGCCGGGGCGGACGCCCATCGCCCACAACACCATCGCCCACAACACCATCGCTTCCCGACTCCTCGGGTTCCCCGGGTCCGAACCGGTAATCCGACTCGGGCGGAACGGCCCGCGCGCGGAGAGGTTCACCGCGGGTCGGCGCATACGGGCCTGTCGTATAGGCCGTTGTCTTGATCAGATCAACGGGATCGGCGCCCGCTGAACGGTGTCGGCCACCCCCGGGAAATCCGCCGGTCCCGGGATACTGTCCGCCGTATGTCATGGTCTATTCCTTACAGCACCGTGTAGCCGAGTTCGAGCGCGGCCGTCGCCACTCCGGCGTGCAACCCTGGGTGCGACAACGGCAACGACAACTCCGGCCGATCCGGCAACGCCTCGGCGCCACGCTCGAACAACGCCACGCACGGCCCGCCCGCGAACCGCCCGCGGTACGCGATCCCCTCGACCTCGCCGTATGCCTCGTGAATCGCCTGCGCCCACTCCTGCGCAATTCGGTGCGGCGCAGAATCGAGCGCGAACTGTCCACCGGCACGGGTCAGCCAAGCGCCCGTGCCGATCCCGCCGACGTCGAGCAGTCGTACCTTCCGGGTGAACCGTGCCGCCGTCAGATAGGGCGTGCCGTGGAATCTGTCAATCAGACGCGTCTCCTGGAACACTTCTGCCAGCGCCCCGCGCGGGTTGGCGGCGCCATACCAAATCCCGGCTTCCGGGTGCATCCCGAGTGGCTGCGGGTGATGGTCGAATCGCAGGACCGGTCCCCACGTGCGCGGAAAGTTCCACGGCAGCACATGCTCGCCGGCCGTTGCGTGGACGCGCCACACAATCTCCGACGACAAGCCGATGACCTCTTCGCGCCGCACCCCCCGAGATCGGAGTTCCTCGATGGCGGGCGGCCCCCCTAGACCGTCGACCACGATGCCGCATTCACCAAGTCGAGCACCTGCGCCAACTGCTCGGCAGAGACGGGCGCCCGACTGAGATAGTCGGCGATCGACTGCGGGCTTCCGTTCTTGCGAGTCAGCGACGGCTGCGGAACGGTCAAAATCTTGTGCACCTCCAGCGGATGGGAGTCGGGCCGCAGGACCGAAATGACTTCGTCCATATGCGGCACCACACCGCTGGGGGTGAACTGGGCGGCCGGCATCAGCCGACGCTCCCCCCACAGGTAGGACCACAGCGTGCGCGCGGCGATACGCTGGCGAACACGCGCGGTGGAGACCCCAAGGCGCTCGGCGACCTCGTTGACGGTCAGCGACTCGGAGATGATCTGCTGCAACTGAACGTCGCGCTGCACCGTCATCACCGCGACGGCACCCGGCTTCTCGTGAAATCCGGACTCAGAGAGCAACTTCTCGTCGTGGTAGGACAATGAGGCATTGGCCAGCCCGCCATCAGCAGCGAGGGTCTCCAAGACTCCGACCAGCGCAGCACGGTCGACGCTGAGCCCGGTAACCGCATGCAACGCGTCCTCGAATCCCAACTCGCCCGAAAGATATCGCTGAATCGGCTCATACGATGATGCCGAGGTC
>CXWK01094848.1_pt3 | contig 67578 bp, 60 predicted proteins | sample 590851 | NCBI WGS metagenome assembly CXWK01 (sample SAMEA3498364, study PRJEB10139) | wastewater metagenome | biome: wastewater treatment plant; material: activated sludge | place: Denmark | collected 2014-08-01 | reverse complement strand
CGGTTGCCTCTTTGCCATCGGCTTGATGGGTGGACTCTCGTCTGTGGCGCTGGCAGTCGAAGATAGCAGTGATCATTCACCTGCTACTCCTGCAAAAGCAACGAGCAAGCCCGCAACTACGATAACCGAGTCAAAGCCTGATCATGGGTCAATGGATCACAGCAAGAAGCGCCATGAGTCGATGGATCATGACCAAAAAACCAAAAAGGCAGATTGAGATCATGACCAGTAAATTCATACGCCCAACGTTGTTAGCAATTGCAGTCTCTACCAGTCCTGCTTTCTCTTTCATGGCCCAGGCGGCAGAAGAGATGGATCACTCCAAGATGGATCACGGCTCGATGGGAGCTATGGACCATAGCAAGATGGGGGCAATGGATCACAGCAAGATGAGCATGGACAATGGAGCAATGGACGGCATGGAAAGTATGGATGGAGGGGCTACCACCACCAGCCGAACTCCAATCCCTGTACTGACCGACGCCGACCGTGCAGCCGCGTTCCCTGATGTGGCTGGTCATGGTGTTCACGACAAGAAGGTCAACTCCTTCATGCTGCTGGATAAATTTGAGTACCAGGATGCTGACAACGGTAGTGCATTGGCCTGGGATGCAAAAGGATGGATCGGCGGTGACGTTGACCGCCTGTGGTTGCGCTCGGAAGGCGAACGTACCAATGGCGTAACGGAAAACGCTGAACTCTCAGCTCTTTGGGGGCACTCCATCGGTCCATGGTGGGATGTCGTCACCGGCATACGACAAGACTTCAAGCCCGGGTCACCACAAACGTGGGGAGCGCTCGGTATTCAGGGCATGGCCCTCTATAACTTTGAAGCCGAAGCGACTGCCTACATCGGTGAGAATGGTCAGACCGCTGCTCGATTGGAAGGCGACTACGACATTCTGCTGACCAATCGCCTGATCTTGCAGCCGACGGCCGAAGCCAATTTTTACGGGAAAAATGATCCTCAGCGCGGTATTGGGTCTGGATTGGCAAACACCGAAGTAGGGCTCCGATTGCGTTATGAGATTGTTCGCCAATTTGCCCCTTACATTGGGGTTAGCTGGAGCCGCTCCTACGGCAATACCGCTGACCTGGCCCGCGATGAAGGAGAGGATGCCAACGAGGCGCTGTTTGTCGCCGGTATTCGGATGTGGTTTTGAGGGCCTAACATGAAAAGAACATTGAAAACATTGACTGCTGCCGGGGTGGTCGCCGCAATAGTAGGCGCCGGCGTGGTGTATTTTGGTGTGATTAATGTTGGGGCGGATGAACCACATTCCGATCCCGTTTACGCGCTACTTTCCACCGCTCGAGACCGCTCAATCGAAGTGCGCTCACGCGACATTGAAGTCCCCGACCTGAGCGATGTAGCTCTCATCCGCGCAGGTGCTGGCAACTACAACTCTATGTGCATCGGTTGCCATCTAGCTCCTGGTATTGCAGGAACCGAGTTAAGCAATAGCCTTTACCCTGCACCTCCAAATCTTTCAAAACTGGGCGTTGATGGAAACCCTGCCGCAGCTTTCTGGATCATCAAGCATGGAATCAAATCCACAGGCATGCCCGCTTGGGGTAAAAGCATGGCCGATCCCTACATATGGGGAATGGTTGCTTTTCTCCAACAGCTACCTTCATTGGATGCAGAGCAATACAACGCTCTAGCAACCAGCAGCGGTGGTCATCAACACGGTGGCGGCGAGAGCAAAATGCATAACCATGAAGGCCAGCATGAAGTCCAAAAAGGGTCCACCGCCGGGCATCACGATGCGGGTGCAATCGAAGAGATAGCCGAAGCAGGCGACCATCATGGCGAGAGAAACAGCGCCCATGCCCATGAGGCGGCCGCAGCGCCTTCTCAGGCTGAAAGTACCGAACACGCCCATCCTCAGGTTGTGGAGGCTTCACATGACGCTTCTGCACCTCCGGCCGTTCAGCCAAAAACTCATACCCACGCGGATGGGAAGGAGCATACCCATGCGAAATAACTTTCTTCGTCCCGGTCGGGCACTTCGCCTCGCTGCATTCGCGGCTCTGTTTATCAGTTCAGCTGGTCATGCAGCAGAGTCGCTGACGATTGACGTCCATCGTGACGCTAACTGTGGATGCTGCAAGAAGTGGATCCAGCACCTTGAAGCTAACGGCTTCACGGTCGTTGATCATGTAGAAACCAACATGAGCGCGGTCAAGCAGGAACTCGGTGTTTCTCCACGACTCTCGTCCTGCCACACAGCAATGATCAATGGAAAGTTTGTTGAAGGTCACGTGCCCGCCGAGCAAATCATTGCGATGAGCAAACGTGACGACCTTCTCGGGATCGCCGTTCCTGGCATGCCGGCTGGATCTCCAGGCATGGAAATCAACGGAAAACGTGATGCTTACCAGGTAATCGGCTTGTCCAAAGCAGGCACAGACCAGGTCATTGCTGAATACCCCGGAAAATAATCTGGCCACTCGATCCTGTCCCTGCATGGTTAGTGACATAGCTATGCAGCGGGACAAATACTTTCTATTCCGCGCTCTACGTCGCAGCGTTCCACGCAAGTATTGAGCTTCAACGGTATGGGCCGTCTTACCCCGCTGCACCGCCGCTATCTGCCTCCTGTTCGTCTTTGCCTCGGGCTTCCTTCAGATTCGCAGTCGCCCGCGACACCCTTGCCTCTGGCTAACACTTCCCCTGCCGGGTGTGTAGAGGACTTGCGCCTCTAAGTCGTCCGACTAATCACCCTAATGAGCCGAACAGCGCCAGTAACGGAGCTACGCGCCATGCCTGCGCGCCATAAAAAAAGGCGCCACTAGGGCGCCTAAGCCGTCTCCCAAACCAAAGGAGAAACAAGGAGACGGGGTGTACCTGGTAGTCCAACAATTGGTGCCGGATTAGCGCTAGTTAAAGCAGCTGCAGTGGGTACTCGACAATCAGTCGGACTTCATCCAAATCAGATTCGAAATCAGTAGCACGCGTGGTTGCTTGGCGAACACGCAGAGACATGTCCTTCAGAGAGCCTGACTGGATGATGTACTTAGCCTCAATGTCTCGCTCCCAACGCTTTTGGTCTTGCAATGGCGCTCCGTCTGCTCCGCGACGCATGTACACGCTGTTCGCGTTGGAATAATCAGCGTCCCACCCCTTCGCGTAGCGAGTCATGAAGCTTAGGCCCGGAATGCCGAAAGGTTGCATATCCAAGTCATAACGTAACTGCAAGGATTGCTCTTTCGGTGAGTTGAAGTCACTGTACTGGATGGAGTTATCTAGAAAAATCGAGTCCGATTGGCGCAGATAATCGAAGTCGTCATCGCCGTTGCTGCGCTGATAGCCAACGGTCACCGTGTGGGCGCCGAATTTGACCCCGGTTTTGCCGCTCCAGATATTGTTATCAAAGCTGCCTAGGAGTTTTTTACCCTCGTCGACTGCGCGGTAGTAATTGAATCCACCGATCAACGCGACGTTGTCTGAGACCGGATAACTAAGGGAAGTGCCAGCGTAATACTGATTCCAAACGTCCTTAAATTGGCTGGTGTAAAGACTCACACCAATATGGTCATTAACGGTGTAATCCCCGCCTAGGTAAGCAATCCACGGAGCATCAACAGCACCGGCATAGAAAGTCGAAAAGCCGTCACGCATGCTGCTCGAATTGGGTTGGCTCATCGCATGCAGCCGGCCACCCTGAATGGTCAGGTCCTTAATGCTGGTATTGGTGAACGTTGCCCCCCTAAAGCTCTCTGGCAGCAGTCGAGAATCGCCATACGCCACGACAGGCGTGGATGGAAATACGTCTCCTACTTTGACCACCGTATCCATAAAGCGAGCTTTCGCGGCTCCGCCTACTTTTGAGTAAGAGTCTTCAGGTTGACCTTTGCTGTTGTAGGGCATGACATCCACTGAGCTTCCAGCCCCCGAGCGCCCATCACCCGAATCAAGCTTGAGTCCTACCATTGCAAATGCATCAATGCCGAACCCGACGGTGCCCTGGGTAAAGCCCGACTCAAAACGTCCAATAATCCCTTGAGCCCATTCTTCAGAGTAGCCATTGCCTGTAGGACTTGACTGACCCTTTCGATAGTCACGATTGAAATAGAGATTACGATTGAGAAGGTTAAAGCTGCTCCCTTCAATGAACCCCTCAGGTTTTTGCTCAACGGCCAATGCAGCTTGCCCCATGCTCACGCCAAGGGCAATGAGAGAAAGACCATAAAAGCTTTTATTGTTCATTTAACACTCCAGGCTTTAGCTTGGCAGAGTTTCTTTATGAAATTTTTTATCGTTATAAAAAGCCATCGGCACGTAGTGGTTCCCCCCTACGTGCCGGCAGACATAATTTCATACAAAAGATAACTCCAGCGTGACCTGAAAATTACTTCTATGTCAGCAAACAGAAAGCGTATTTAAAATCCTTGCCAAAAAACCTGATGCGGGTAGGCTCCATTGACCTAGCTTCCATGCGGGCAGTTGGTACCCATAACCCTGTACTCCACCGTATTGAGCTTGCCAGCCGAGTCTTCATAGGTCATGCGCGAAGGTGCAACACTACAGGTTTTGTTGGCTTGCGTGACGCTGACCAACTTCTGAATGTCGAGGTTCATTCCATATTCATAATGAACAACTTCAGGGGTGGACTTACCATTTTTCAATGCGTATTGTTCCATCGCCCGTTCGTTCTCTTGCATCATCCGACCGTAAACGCGGTCACCGCCTCCCTCAGCCATGGCCAATGACGACGAGGCCAAAATAGCGAGAGCAAAAATTGCTTTGAATGATTTCATAATTATCTCCTGGTTCTCACTAACTTCTGACTAGAGAATAACAAATCAAACCTTTCAAGAAGCTGCCATCAAAATTACTAACTCGTAAGGTGCTCCACTGTGAGCGAGCACGACTAGAACAATAAGTATCGGCACGACAGCCATCAGATGGCTCACCTAGCTCGCTCTTAGCTGCAAAATTGCTACATCATCCAGACAATCGAGCACTGGAATGAAATCGGAAATATGGTTGATTGGGCTTACGCATAAGCCACGGCAAAAACTGAAATCTATTTGGGTAGGTTGGTTCTTTTTGATCGCAGCCACTACTTTGCAATACGGTGAGCAAAACAGATCAAACAGTTAAAATGCTTGTGAACCAGTTCATGACTTGCCTCCACACCTGCCTGCTGATAGCGATTGGCTGCAAGCCACTTTCAGAGTGGCTTCACATCGCCTCGGTATGCCTGGGTAACCCGATAGAAATCAGTGCTGCGAGCAGCACGAAGGCGCTCGATATCCACAAGCACGCGCCCAACCCATACACCTGATAAACCCAGCCGGAGAGCACCGTGCCGATCAGCCGTCCCATGGCGTTCGACATGTAATAAAACCCCACGTCCAGCGACACGCCGTCTTCCTTGGCGTAGGAGACGATCAAGTAGCTGTGTAGCGACGAATTCACCGCAAACAGTGCACCAAAGACCATCAGTCCACCGAGCAGCACCGTCTGCTGTGACAGCCCCGTATTCAGACCGAGCGCTATGGCCGCAGGTAAACCCGCCAGAGCCAGTGCCCACAGTAACGCCGCACGACCGTCCGGTACATGCCCACGTTTCTTGCCGGTGATGTTGGGTGCAAAGGACTGCACGATGCCGTATCCAATCACCCAGGCTGCCAGGAAGCCGCCAACCTCCCAGAAATCCCAACCGAACACGCTGCTCAGGTACACCGGCAAGGCCACCACAAACCAGACATCGCGGGCACCGAACAGAAACATCCGTGCTGCCGAGAGAATATTGATCGCCCGGCTCTTGGACAGGATGTCGCGAAACTTCGGCTTGGCTTTCGCTTTGCCCAGATCCTTCTTCAGCAGGATCAAGCTGCTGATCCAGATCAGCGCCAGGACACCCGCCATGGCCAGCAAGGCGCCTTTGAAGCCGATCAGTGCCAGCAAGGCCCCACCAAGGAAGAAGCCGAAGCCCTTGAGTGCGTTCTTCGATCCAGTGAGGATCGCCACCCATTTATAGAGTTTGCCCTGCTGCCCATCGGGAACCAGAAGCTTGATAGAGCTTTTGGCGCTCATTTTGTTCAGGTCTTTGGCAATCCCCGACAGCGCCTGAGCGCCCATCACCCATGGGATGGTTAGCCAAGCCACAGGAACGGTCAGCATCAGCAGCGCCGCGACCTGGATGCCCAGCCCGATGTTCATGGTTCGATTCAGACCCAGCCGGGTGCCAAGATAACCGCCAACCAGATTGGTGATTACGCCAAAGAGTTCGTAGAACAGAAACAACGCCGCGATTTGAAGTGGGCTATAGCCCAACGCGTGAAAATGCAGCACTACCAACATGCGCAAGGCGCCGTCGGTGAGAGTGAAGGCCCAGTAGTTGCCCGTCACGAGCAGGTACTGCCGCAATTCTGGAGCGAGGGCTGACAACGCTTTCATGACCGCTCCTTAGACTGCCAGACCGACCATTTTGGCCAGCTCAACGGTACGGTTGGCATAGCCCCATTCGTTGTCGTACCAGGCATAGAGTTTGACCTGGGTGCCATTGATAACCATGGTCGACAGCGCATCGATGATCGATGAACGCGGGTCGGTACGGTAGTCGATGGACACCAGTGGACGCTCCTCGAAACCGAGGATGCCTTTCAGCTCGTTCTCAGAAGCGTCCTTGAGCAGTTGGTTCACCTCTTCGACCGTGGTGGCTCGCTCGACTTCAAAGACACAGTCGGTCAGCGAAGCGTTAGCCAGCGGCACGCGTACGGCATGACCATTCAGGCGTCCACGCAGCTCCGGGAAAATTTCGGCAATGGCCGTGGCCGAGCCGGTGCTGGTCGGAATCAGGCTCATACCGGAAGCACGCGCACGGCGCAGATCCTTGTGCGGCTGATCGAGGATGCTCTGGGTGTTGGTCAGGTCGTGGATGGTGGTGATCGAGCCGTGGCGTATGCCCAGCTTCTCGTGGATCACTTTCACCACGGGCGCCAAACAGTTGGTGGTGCAGGAAGCGGCGGTGACGATGCGATGTTCCTCAGGGTTGAACAGCTGATGATTCACGCCCATGACGATGTTCAGTGCACCTTTTTCCTTCACCGGAGCGCAGACCACCACCCGTTTAACACCCTGATCCAGGTAGGCCTGCAACACCGCCACGGTTTTCATCTTGCCGCTGGCCTCGATCACCAGATCGCAACCCGACCAGTCGGTGTCGGCTATCGCTTTGTTTGCGGTGACCTTGATGCGCTTGCCGCCAATCACCACCTGATCGCCTTCTGCGCTGGCTTCGCTGTGCCAACGACCATGCACAGAGTCAAAGTTGATCAGGTGCGCATGGGTGACTGCATCGCCGGCCGGATCGTTGATCTGTACGAACTCAAACTCTGGCCAGTTCCAGGCTGCTCGCAGAGCGAGGCGACCGATCCGACCGAAACCATTGATACCAACTTTGATAGTCATATTGTTGTGCTCTGTATCTGTTGTCAGAGGGCGTTCGACTGGGTATCGAACTGACCGATGTATTCGACATGGGCAGGATGCTGGATGGCGCGTGGACGCAACGACTGAACATCGCGGACGGCATCGCTGAATGGCACACCGCTTTCAATCAGCAGCTGAGCGGCAATCAAACCGGTACGCCCCGAGCCACCCTTGCAATGGATGGCGATGGTTTTCCCTTCGGTCAGCAATTGCTTGAGACGCGGATGGTGCTGTTCCCAGGCAGCCTTGAACGCGTCACCAGGCGCTTGGTCATCGTCCACAGGCAGGTGAAACCACTCGATGCCAAGCATTTGGCATTCTTCGGGCAGCAGGTCGATTTCGTTTTGGAGCAACTCTTCGGTCGGCATCAGCGTCAGCAGCGCCGATGCGCCTGCATCCTTGAGGGTTTGCAATGCCTCGAAGGGATTGGTGCCCTTCGTGCCTGGGCACGGGGTGAAGATCAATTGACCATCGAACTGTGCCAACGGCAGTACGGAATATGGGTGTTGTGACAAGGTAAAAAATCCTCAGATGGAGCGCTGATTGACACGTTTCATGAGTTCTTCCGCCGATTCCTTGCGCTCGGAATAACGGTCGACCAGATAGTCCTGACGGTCGCGAAGCAACAGCGTGAACTTCACCAACTCTTCCATCACATCCACGACGCGGTCATAGAACGGTGAAGGTTTCATCCGGCCGTGATCGTCGAATTCCATATAGGCCTTCGGCACGGAGGATTGGTTGGGGATGGTGAACATGCGCATCCAGCGGCCCAGCACTCGCAGCTGATTGACCACGTTGAACGACTGCGAACCACCGCACACCTGCATGATCGCGAGGGTTTTGCCCTGGGTCGGGCGTACCGCACCCATGGACAGTGGCACCCAGTCAATCTGCGCCTTGAACACTGCACTCATATTTCCGTGACGCTCTGGAGAGCACCAGACCTGTCCCTCGGACCACAACACCAAGTCGCGCAGTTCTTTTCACGCGTGGATGATCGTCGGGTGCATCATCTGGCAGCGGCAAACCGGACGGATTGAAAATCCGGGTCTCGGCGCCGAAGTGCTCCAGCAGCCGAGCAGCTTCCTCTACCAGCAGACGGCTGAAGGAGCGCTCGCGGGTCGATCCGTACAGCAGCAAAATGCGCGGCTTATGAATCGAGGTCTTTTCGATGCCGAGCTTGTCAGTCGACGGAAGATCAACCAGTTCAGTTTCGAGCTGGGGGAGATGGTCATCAAACATAGTCTTTGTCCTGCGCAATAGCGCTCTTGGGTTCATCGAACCAGCGGCGTTTCAACCACAGGGCCACACCGACCAAGGAGATCAGTACCGGTACTTCCACCAGCGGACCAATCACCGTGGCGAAGGCGACCGGGGAAGCCAGGCCGAAGGTGGCAATGGCGACGGCAATCGCCAGTTCGAAGTTGTTGCTAGCGGCTGTGAAAGCCAGTGCGGTGGTCCGTGGGTAATCAGCCTTGAGTAGCCTGCCCATCCAGAAGCTGATGAAGAACATCACCACGAAGTAAATCGTCAGAGGGATCGCGATGCGCAATACATCCAGTGGCAATTGCAGCACCACGTCGCCCTTGAGGCTGAACATGGCCACGATGGTCAACAGCAATGCCACCAATGTCAGCGGGCTGATCTTGGGAATGAAGTGTTCCTGAAACCAGACTGCACCTTTACGGGCGATGAGGATCTTGCGGGTCAGGAAGCCTGCCAGGAATGGCACACCCAGGTAGATCAGCACTGACTCGGCAATACTGACAAAGCTGGTCTCGATCACACTGCCTTCCAGACCAAACAGTGGCGGCAACAGCCCAAGGAAAACCCAGGCATACACACTGAAAAACAGGATCTGGAAGATGCTGTTGAACGCCACCAATCCGGCGACGTACTGATTGTTGCCACCCGCGATCTGATTCCAGACCAGCACCATCGCAATGCAGCGCGCCAAACCGATCAGGATAAGGCCCGTCATGTATTCCGGTTGGTCTCGAAGGAAGATGATCGCCAGTGCGAACATCAATACCGGGCCGATAACCCAATTCTGGACCAAAGACAAAACGAGGATGCGCTTGTCCTTGAAGACTTCCGGCAGTTCCTCATAACGAACCTTGGCCAGAGGCGGATACATCATCACGATCAGGCCGATAGCGATGGGGATGTTGGTTGTGCCCACAGAAAGACTGTTGAGCCACTGCGGCCAGCCTTCGAACAGGCTCCCCAAACCAATGCCCAAAGCCATGGCGAGAAAGATCCATAGGGTCAGGTAGCGGTCCAGGAAGGAAAGGCGGCTTTTACTCATGATCATTGCTCCTGTGGTTACAGCGTGCCAATCAGGGCTAGCTCTGCCTTGAGCTGTTCGGCGCTCAGTTGGGAAAGCGGTAAAGCCAGGAAGGCTTCAATACGGGTTTTGATCTGTTCCAAGGTGGCTTCAAAAGCTGCCTCGATTTCTTCTTGAGTCCCGTGGTATTCCGAAGGGTCAGCCAGCCCCCAGTGGGCCTTGGTGGCTGGTCCAAAAAATACCGGGCAAGCTTCACCGGCAGCCTTGTCGCACACCGTGATGACGAAATCGGGAGCCAGGTTCACATGGACATCGCTGGACTTACTGAATAGCCCGGTCGTCGAAATACCAGCTTTCTCCAGCGTCTTGCGACTCAGCGGATGCACCTCACCTTTGGGCTGACTGCCAGCGCTGTAGGCTTTCATGCCTTCCGGTGACAAGTGATTGAAGACCGCTTCACAAAGGATGCTGCGGCAGCTGTTAGCAGTGCAGAGGAATAGGATTTTCATCGAGCGATCTCGTATTCGAAGGCGGAATCAGATGATCCAGCTTTAACAGCACACGGCTGCACGTTCAGGACGGTCACCCATTTCATCAAGCCGTTTGGCATCGGGGCTCAACCAGTGCTTGTTGCTTTCGAGCACCGTGGTCAGCACTTGATGAACCCAATCCGGCAGATTGGGGTGCAGTCGGTAATAGACCCATTGACCTTGCCTGCGGTCCGACAACAGGCCGCAAGTTCGCAGTTGTGCGAGGTGTCGGGAGATTTTTGGCTGACTCTCGTTCAATGCGCAGGTCAGCTCGCATACACACAGTTCTCCTTCGCGGGTGATGAGCAGCATCGTGCGCACCCGAGTGTCGTCAGCCAGGCATTTGAAAACAGTGGTCGGTGTCAGATGGTCAGCCATATCGGTTCTCAATGTTTGTTTTTGACCAAGACGAACATCTTGATGCGCTCATGAATTTCGTGAAGGGTGTGGCGGAAGGCATCGGGTTTGGTGCTGGTCACCGGGTCCTCAAAACTCCAGGCCAACGCCTCACCCGCTCCTGGTAACGACAAGCATTCGGCGGCGGCTTTATCACACAAGGTGATGACATAATCGAAACGCTCACCTTGGAATTCGCCTATCGACTTGCTGCGTAAGCCTTCGCTGCTCACACCGATGTGTGAGAGCGCCTCAAAGGTACGCGGATCGACCTGAGTCGGCGTTGTGCCGGCACTGAATGCCTCGAAATGCTCCGAATCGGTATGTCTCAACAACGCTTGGGCCAATTGGGAGCGTGCAGCGTTGGCGGTGCAGACGAACAGGACACGGGCTTTGCTGGTCATTGTGAAGCCTCAGCTCATATGCGGTTTTACGAATATATGATTTTCCGCATACAAGGTAAAGCGCTAACGACACAGCAATCCATCAAAACGATTGGTTCCCGCCGGCCACCTTCAATGAAAGCCCTGTATTACAGCGTTAGCCACGTAAATAGCTTTCAATTTATCTTCAATTATCTGCGCTGGTATATATATGGTTTTTGTAATTAATCTGTCATTCACGCAGAAATAGGTCCCCCCGACACCACCAACCATCTCTTCTTGCTGATTGGCGCCATGCGATTCTGGCGCTGGTGGTATCAGGCATCTCAGTGCATCTGCTAAACGTTCTTAAACAGCTGGGGATCGCGACTGCTGTGGCCTTGACCATCGGCATGGTGATTGGTCCCTCGCAAGTTGTAGCGCGGGTGGCGGAATTTTCCATTGGCAGAAATCTCCACCCAACTTCGTCCGCACGTGCTGGCGTGTTGCTTTGTTTGATCGGGCTTGGTCTGCTGATCTCAGGCCTGCCCTGGCTGGCTTTCGTGGCAATTGCACTCTACGGCCAGATATTGGGCCTCAAGGATATGGCGTACGTATGGGACTGCTTGCAAGGCCGGCTCTTGTCGCACAAGCTTGCGGCCCGATCGCCGCAGCTTTCATTTTGGAGCGGTATGGTGCGTCGGTAATGCTTGGAGTGATGTGCGGCTTTTTGTTGATGTGCTTCATTGCCAGTTGGCACTTACCGTCCACTCAAATACCGTTTAGGATCGATAGCTACCTCATAGCATCACAGGATTCGCTGCCTCGCATGGGAACCTGAGTCTTTGCACTCTAATATTGGACTAGCTGCGGTTGCTACAACCACGTCAGTGTGAAAACAGACCCGATACCACCCGGATGGCCTTACAGAAATAATCCCAAGGATTTCATCAGGAATCACTTTATAGTGGCCATTCGCCCTCCAATGCCATTCACTGGTAAGAGGAGAATCTGAAGCTGCTACTGTGAGGCAGTGAAACTGGAGTTACGAGCATATCAAGTCAGTTTCCGCCCGGTTGACATGTAGCTCACAAGGAAAATGGAGAGGTAGAATGCCCTTCAAGGAAAACCTAAATAAGCATTTCAAGAAATTCGAAGCTTCGCCAATGCTGTTCATCGGATCAGGAATGTCTCGTCGGTACTTAGGAGTAGAAGGCTGGGAGCAACTACTCCAAAAATTTTGTGACTTCATAGGCGAGAACTCTCTGCGTCTGAAAACCAACTCCAGCGGAGACCTTCCAAAATATGCCCAACTCCTTGCCGAGACCTATTGCAATAAGTGGTGGGAGCTACCTGGCTCAGAGCAGACCGCGCAAGAATTTAAAACTGACTTAATTAACGACAGCTCAATATTAAAGATAGAAATATCGAAGTACTTAAAGTCAGCGCATGAAAATATTAATGACGAGCTTAAACATGAACTCGAGCTATTGCGAAAAGCTAATATCGACGGTGTGATCACCACAAACTGGGACTGTTTGATCGAGCAGCTGTTTCCGAAGTTTACAAGTTTCATCGGCCAAGACGGCCTTATTGCTGGTAGAAGTCACGGCATTGCTGAGATTTATAAAATACATGGCTGCGCCACACAACCAAATTCGTTGGTGCTCACTTCCGGCGATTATGAGGAGTATCGAAGAAAGAACCCTTACCTTTCATCTAAACTGTTGACGATTTTTATCGAGCGCCCTGTAATCTTCCTTGGGTACTCACTAACAGATCCGCATATTGCAGACATCCTTGAAGATATAATCAGTTGCTTCCCCGAAAAGAGTCTCGACTTCCTCCGAGACAAACTTATTTTTGTTGAATGGAAACAAGAGCTCGACGGACCTACGATCACCGACTCTGTCATCCATAAGAGAATCCCAGTAAAGCTCATCACTGCGAGTAGTTTCACAGAACTGTTCGAGGTTCTTGCTGAGACTAAAAAGCGCATCCCAGCGCATATTTTTAGGACAATCAAGGATGAGCTTTATGAATTGGTTATTACAGATGACCCAAAGGGACAGCTCTATGTGAGGCAGGAGCAGGATCTGGAGAAAAGTGAATCGCTAACCGAGTTTGTGGTTGGATATGGCGCCATCTCTACCGTTAAAAAAGGTGAAGCTATCGCAAAACAAGGACTTATTGGCCTGGAACGAAGCCACCTTCTCCGAGAGGTTATTTTTGAAACTGGTAACTACGATGCTCTCGACGTAGTTATGAGCGTTTTTCCAAAGCTAGCCAAGGGTACTCAACGACTGCCGATTTTTTATTACCTTAAAAAAGCAGGCTGTATCACGCCCACTGGCGAATTGACGGATAAAGCCAGCAACCTATGTGAAGGAGCTATTATAAGATACAAGCTTACAATTGATGACTATCGCAGTAAAGGATATGAGCTGCGAAGATCAAAAACAATACCGCAATTAAAGACAAGCGTAAACGAACTCTACAAAGAACTACAATTCAACCTGTTTTTAAGGATGCTACCATATATGGAGCCCGCGCTGATTAAAGTTGGCCAGCAAGATCTATTTGAAATTTTAAAGAAACATGCGGACACCTCACACCAAGTCAGCGACTTTGCTAAAGCTGTTTGTCTTTACGACTTCATAAAAAATAGCGGTAAGTTTTGACAAAAAAATATCTGAAATATTTTAAATGTGGTCGAGGCGCTGGATTCACCACCGCCTCCATTAACTGCACTTTTCCAAAAAAGCAGTAAATCCCCTTGGCTTCGTAAGCTTCGAAGACCAGCAATCACTCGCCTCTGGCATCCACTATGTGGACATTTTTGTCGGTTGGCATTCCTATTAACGAATCATGTATGTTGATTCATAAGCAAAATTTTTAAGCTCGTCTAAACACCCTTCAAAATAATCTTTAACGGGCGGAATCCTATTAACAACTGCAATATATTCTTCATACCAGTCTTTATCATTTATTGATAGCCACTGGCTTATAGGCTCGATATTAGCGCGACTTCTCTCCAGAGCCAAAGCGTGTCTGCGATAGAACCATACAAGACTTTTATTTTTCACAAAACTTGAAAATTGAGAAACATCACGATACTTAATAGCCTCTAATATTGCTTCCCTGAACTCCTCAAAACTATAAAAAAAAGCAAGTAGCATTACCGAAACTGAAACGCTATTTGAAAATAGCTCTGTTGAGTCGCGATATATTGAGGATTTATTAAGCGAATCCACCACCCATCGATTCCTATGTCTTTTTGGCACTCTGCCACTGAAGTTAACTTTCTTCTTTATTTTTCCGGATCGCCACAATTTATAGTCAACAGATCTAACTAAGTCAACGCGCTCTATTCTAGGAAGATGATTATTCAGAATTTTGTGTACAAATACTGCGGTTCTAATTTCAAACCTAGACTTCGTTTTAACAACTTCTTGGGTGGCAATCTCTTTAAGGCACCGATAGAAATCTTCTGCACGCAGGTAATTACCACGTAACGGTCTATCCTTAATAGCACTCAGCTTCACATGATGTTCCCAGCAAAAATCAACTAAATATGGCTGATGCGATCTATGAATATACGGGACACCAAAAACCTCAATATCATTTCTTACGCATGCTGGACAAAATTTTGACGACCCGAAGTTTGTAATTCGCCACCCACCATCTCGAATCGCCCCCAACATACTGCCTGAATTAAAATTTTTAGTTAATCTATAGTAAGTATGATTAACCAAAAATGAATTAAACCTGTCATTGTCAACTCCATACAACTTGTCCACGAGCACGCGAAGGTGTTCTTGATTATATTCCCCAGGCGCACAGTACACATTGAATAAAGAAGTTGATGTGGTGGTTTCACTATTTGATCCAGTTAGCAAGTGATACCTATAAATTATTGACTCTAAATTTTCATCAGGAAACGGACATGGAAATAGCTTAACTTGACCTAATCGACTCACTTTATTTTCTGCCAACTTTTCATTTTAACGAATGAGAATAGGTAACCATCCTGGGCAAAATCCATAAACTAAAATCCCGAAAAACTCACCTACTCGATTATCCATATAACCTTTAACATTTTAGCTAGGCGTCCTAGTTTGTAATGCCATTTATCAGGCCATCTTGAACACTACGTTAAATCGTAAATAATTGCAGCACCATAAGGTGGCAGGCATAGTCTCTGATGGAGTATCTGAATGTATCGGGAGACGCCATTCCGAGGCAAGTTGTGCGTTTGGCCTGTGCTCTTCGCATGTCAAGAATCAGCCACCACCGCCCGACTCCAAAGCGTGAAATACACGGCGAGCCAGTTCAGCGCCAATCTCGGTAACGCAAATCGAAACAGACCTACTTCCGCCAAGGGCCTTTTTCGGTGTGGACGTCCACCGAGCGGTAGCCTCTCTGCTCTCAAAGTGCAAAATTGCATTCCACTTGACCACCCATTTGCATTCGACCTGACCAGTTACTTGCATTTGTTCTGACCACAGATTGCATAGGATTTGACCAGCACGCTTTGCAACCATAATCGACAGAGAACGGCCAAGAGCTGCCGCACGCCTCGACGGCGCGGGCGACCGTGGTGAATCAAATGGGGTCATTGGTCGCTCACACGATTTCAATGCACGTGTAGCAACCGGCCCAGATATGCTGGTGGAATCGCAGACTAGGAATCGCAGGATGAGCAACCAGACCGCCTGGGAAAAAGCAGCTGAGGCAGAGGGCACGACCGATTCGGAGCGCGCCCTAGCGCGGCTCGCCCGCAAGGCGTTCCTGAGTCTGTGGAGCTACCCGAACGTTCACAGTGACGAAGGAAGATCTAGCGGCAAAGGTGATGGCAAGGAGCTGGTAGACCTGCTGGTAGTCTTTGGCAACGACGTGCTGCTGTTCTCCGACAAGCACTGCGCGTTTCAGTCGGACGTGGACATCAAGATTGCTTGGCCGCGTTGGTATAAACGAGCAATCGAGAAGTCAACAAGGCAACTTGTAGGGGCCGAAAATTTCCTGCGTCGTTTCCCAGGTCGCGTGTTCGTCGACAAGTCATGTCAGACCGAGTTACCCGTGGAACTCCCGAACCCAAGCTTAGCCCGCTACTTCCTGATTGCCGTCACGCGAGGCGGCCATGAGGCAGCAGCTCGGTACTTCGGCGGCGGAAGCAGCGGCAGCTTGATGCTCAACAGCATGCTTGAGGGCAACGCCCACTACGAACACCCTTTCGAAGTCGGCTTCCCACTGAAAGGCCGCCGCTTTGTCCACGTGCTCGATGAGGTGACAGTCGATGCCCTCCTAGAGGAACTGGACACCGTCCCGGACCTTGTCGACTACCTAGTCTGCAAGGAGCGTTATTTCGGCGCGAACGGCGTCGTAATGCACGTTGCCGGTGAAGAGGAATTGCTTGCGCAGTACATGTGCACGATGGAAAACGGTCGGCACACCTTACCTAAAGTGCCACCTGGCACTGGTGCTGTCACCCTCTTGGAGGGCGATTGGCAGTACTACCGCTCAAGCCCTCAACGAGCGGCCAAGCGCGTGGCCGATCAGGGCAGCTACATGTGGGATGCACTCATTGAGTACCAAGCATCCTTCGTTCGCGCAGGGACAGCGATTGGGCTCCCCGAGATCCCCCCGGAGACCGTCGACCACGAGAGAATCCTGCGTGCCATCGCATCAGAGCCCCGATTGGCAAGGCGCGATCTCGCCAACCAATTCCGCTTCGCGCTCTCGAAGAGCGAGTCCGGCAAGAAGTTCGCTCGCATGATCCTGAGTGGCGACACCATGTCCCGTGGGTACGTATTCCTAACTGTTCCAAAGCCACCGAATGTTGACTACCAGGATTACCGGGAGATGCGCTCGGCTGTACTGCTCGCATACTGCCACGGCATCAAGCTGCGCCTCCCCAGCGTGACCGAAGCGATTGGTATTGCATCCGAACCCTTTTCCGAGAAAGCAGCTTCGCAAGACTTTTTGTACGTCGACCTTGCTCACGAGCTGAGCCCAGAGGAGTCCGCCCATTGGAAGGGCGTAATGGAGGAGCTCGACGTCCTGCAGACACCGGGCAAGGATGTGCAGTACTTCGGCGGAAGAGATCACGAATTCCCGATGCCGTTCAACTTTGGTGGCCCCAAGTTCTACGAGTACGGTTCTGGCACCCCAATGAACCGAGCTGAGCGTCGCAAAATGGCGAAAGAAGCTCGGAAAGAAGCCAAGAAGGCGAACAAGAAAAAGCGCTAATTGCCGTGGTTCAAGCGATGGAAGTGCAAAAGCGGGCTCACAGTGGGATTAGCTGTAAGCGTCCTTTAATACCTGACGTTCATGGGGGGGCAGGCGAACGGCCGCTACGGGTGGTTCTCTGCCGGTCATGGCCACGAGACGTGTTGGTCAAATCCAATGCAAATGACTGGTCGGGTCGAATGCAATTAGGTGGGTAAGTCTGTGCAATTTCTCACAAAGATCTCCTCAGCTAGCCTCTGCACTATCAATCGCTCCGTGCGCTCGCGAATCAGCTCGTGGTTGCCCAGCATTATGTCGGGACTCAAGGCCGGACCTCCGCCAAACCATCGGCTCCTTGCATTGATACACGGCACGAGGAGATGGGGTGGGGTGACGCTGATTCGAGTGTGGGAGCTTATGTCCATAAGCCTTTGGAAATCCGGTGAGTACGCTGGTTTGTGAGTTTTGGGAGGATGGTCGTCAGCTATGGATGCAGCACACCAGGACTTTTTACGACTCCTGAGGTTCGTTCAATCGATCCAGCAACCGTTCGCATCAACCGCTATATTTGCATATTGTCCCCTTACGAAGATCGGCTGTGAGCCTCAGGAGGTTAGCGTGACCTTGCCACAGGAACGGACGCGAGCAATTATCCAAACGCAGGAGTTCCTGCTCAGTTTGTCCACCAACCCCGATATCGAAGAACGTATACGCAAAGAAGCTATCCGGCTGCTTCGACACTACCCGTCGGCGAGAGAAGTGCTTTTGGCCGGTAAAATTGAAGAGCATCGAACCGATTCGCTGACAGAACCATTTCTTAGTTCGCGAACAGACTAGGTAGGTGAGGAGTTGAGACAGTTCCGTACCAAATTGGCTACATGCATGGGATTTCTTGTAAAAGGTTTTGGAGCTCAACGTCCGAGACATGCCTGATGCGAATTCCGGCCAAACGCAGCAAGACTGAGGAGGTGAGGCGGTAAGGATAAGGAGAATTTGTTAGCACCCAACGAAGCTTACGCAACTGAAAATCGTGCTCGGGTTCGACTAGACGCGCTACCGTCTTGCTAGAAAGAGGGAATTTTCCGCATAGTCGCAGAAAGTCGTAGTGTCGGGGCACAGAACGGGCAAGTACAGCAAGAGAGATCCTCACCGGGCGATCCTGGGATTGTAGAAGGTGATCATGTGCTTTTTGCAGTTCCACTGTAAGTTCAGCATCTCTGGCAGCCCAATCTACACGCGATCGTCCAATATTTGGCGCTCGATGGGATCTGATGTATTCAGTCAGCCAGGTCCGATCATTCCGGTATAACCACATATACCCGATTCGATCATGAACTCGTGTTGCTTCGGAACAGGCAACGAATCGCTCCCTTTGAGCGTTCACCTTGAAATCGTTAGGGGTGCGTAGCGGTAGCATAGGCATTTGCTTGGTGCCAACGCGAGTCGATGGGCCTTGAGCGGTAAAGGCGAAGTCCGACTCGGTAAATCTCTCGGGAGTAAGTCCAAGCAGGTGGCAGAGGAAGTAAAAACGAAATGGGTGATATGTACGTCTCTGTGTGCGGAGTAGCCGAACAGCCCACTCGCATCCCCTGGATCCGTCAGTGTTCAGTACCTGATACTCACGTGATCGAGGTGCATATTCCATAGCCTTATCAAGGTAATTATGCAGACTTGATAAACGAAGACGATCCCTATGGATCATTCCCAACTCAGTAAGCCGAAAGCGAAGCAAACCACTGGCGAGGAGCGTTGCCACTTGAGCTGGGTTGCTAAGCCCCCAAGCCATGAGTCGGGCTACCTCAATTAACGGAGGGGTTTCGTTCTGATATAAAACTGCATCTTCTAGGTCGTGAGCTTTGAGACTGTCGGGTAGATACAGGTACCTCCAGTCATCGCGTGGTTTGCTCACAAGCTTAAGCACGACCTTATGATACGGGCACACCAACACACCAGTTGCTTGATGAATTCGATGCCAATACGCTTGACCTGCATGTTGATAATCGTGGGCAACGCAGCACTCGCAAAACCTCAGAGATCCAAAATGCTCAAAGCCTGATGCAGTGCTCCCCAAAGACATTTTCAAACCTATCCCCGAAGGACCACACATAGCTTCAGTAGCAATTCCCAACTGACGGGCGCTGAGAAACGGTGCGAAAAGCGGTAATAACGTATGTTTCTGGATCAGGTGATTCACTGACAACTGATTGGACAATCGTTGTGAAAGGGCATCGAGACAGCAAGGAAATGCCGAACCACACGTCCTAGAGTACCGACCAAACAACTCGTGGCTCGTTTGACGATAACTAGAGTTGGCTGCGAGTTTGTGGTACCTGGACACCAGGCTGTAGATGGTTTCATCAGGGAAAGCTTGCGGAAAAAACTCCATAGCTGTCTCCTTCTAGAGCTCATCAAAGGGATGACTACCAAGGCTTGTCGTCTATCCATCCTTCTGCCGATAAAGCTGCATCCAGGTCGGATGATTCAGCGATTTCTTTTGCGATATTCGAATCGATTGACTTGCTCACTGGGACCATTGGATTTGCTTTCGGCTCATTGGCCTTCTCTTTCTTGCTCGACGCATCGATATTCAAAATCAACGCCAGATCAGCGCGTCTTGCACGCCGTATTAAGTCGAAATTCATCATCTGCGAAATCTGATCTTTCGCAGGCATCATGTCTTCAAAATCTGCGATTTGAAGTGGGTCACCACTGCGCAGTGCTTCGATAGGTTTATGCAGTAAACACATCTGCTCGTTGTAAACGCGCTGCAAAATTTCCTCCGACACCTTTGGTAGCCCTTCATAGATCACATATCGCTGTGTCAGTGTGAGCAGCTTTACCAAAAAGTCAGTGTTGCCCTGGGTCAGGTCATAGATCTTATCCTCCAAAGCCGCGGTTAGCGGTGTAGGGGATCCTGTCCAATCATATTCCCAGAGTCTTTGTACGAGGTATCGCCAGTAATCATCGTCCGCGCTGAATCGATCAAATGACACCACTCCCATCCCCACAGCACGTCGTGCATTGCGCAACACACCTGAGAACAACGGCACCATGGCGTTGGTACCTACATACACCAATGGGATACCAGCCTCGTTCGAAAGGGTTACGAAAAAATTAAGCAAGGTCTCCTTCCCATTGCCAACACGTGCTGAGTTGAGGTGCTGTAACTCATCAATGATCAATGCGCCGATGAAGTAGCTACGACAAAGCTGACCGATCCTTTGAAGGAGAATGCTGATGTTCATTCGCGTGGACATAAGCTTGCTGTGATCATGCACACCCAACGCTTCGTCCAAGGCAGCGAAAAATGCAGCACAAAATCCACGAAGCGAACCATCATGAGGGCATTCGATCTTCAGCCAAACTACCTGAGTCTGGATGAATGGCCGGCCGGCATATTCAGAATGCCTAATGGTTTGCGGATAAAGACGAGCGATCGCGCTCAGAGCTGTAGTCTTACCCATGCCGCTAAGACCTACGAGCGTTATCGTCGATGCCGACGATTTGAATCCGGAATATTTCAGATCTTCGATCGAGGAAGCGTGCAGCATGGCGACAGTATCGCGGTGAAAAGGATCGCGGGATGTGTATCCATGTCTCAGAAGTTGGCTGAAGATGTCCTCCAAGTGCAAGTGGATTTCCAGCGGGATAACAGCATCAGTGAGTCTGTTCACACCATGGACTCTGAGCTTAGCAGGAAGAGTGAGCTCAGCCTCAGTAGGTTTAAGCGGTGAATGGAGAATCATCCGTGCGACATCTTCATCGCTGAGGATCGGAGGGAGAGCCTCAATAAGTGGATTGCCGTCATAATGAGGTAGCCCCGTCGGTCTATAAGACGCGGGTTGATGTTTGTTTTCACTCATGGCCGCTGCCCTTAGATTCACCGGTTACCAGCTTAAGGAAGCTCCGGCCTCGGGAAGAGACTTCGCCTTTTTCGAGGGCCGCAGGTTCGCGAGGTGATTCAGAACTTGTCGTTGAACCGGAATGGATTACTTTAAGGTCAACACTATCGCGAGCACGGTCCACCGCTAGTTCAGCCTGGCGATTCACACGCTTGTCCGCTTTGAACTTGGCTTTGGATGGTGGCTTCCCGGCCTGCGTCTTCATCTTCGTCGCTTCGGCAACGATCTCCTCGCCTCGCTGCTTCAGTTTCACCCGATCTTGAGTTGCTTGAAACGACTCATCAGGTGATACCTGCTTCGTAATGCTCAGCACGTCCAGGATTTCCTCCAGGCGATAACCGCTGAATTTATGCGCCATGTGTGGCGCCAGTGTCAGCGGATGAAATTCGGCGCCCACCTTTACCCATGCACTGTCTACGCAGTTAGGGTCGTACCAAACCCGGACATAGCGAGTGGTACCATTGTGCGAGTTTTCCGCCCATTGCTCTCGCTGTAAAATTTCACACGTAAAAAGCAGGCCTTGGAAGTAGATCCCGCCACGTTTGATGGGGGCTTCACGAGACGGCAGCAATGCAATTTTAAGTTCTTCAGCGCCTTTGGTTCGTGCATTGATGGGACTGTGGTCCATTGCCCATCGCCAAATCTCGAGAGGTGTAGGACTCACCTCGTCCGCAATCATCTGCTCAGTCAAGAGGTGCGGCAGACGCAGGTTTCTGTTGTGGTTCAACACTGCGAGAATGACCATCTCAGTAAATTGGTCGATGTCTAGGATTGCGTCCAACTCGTAATCGCGATCACCTCGCTCCAAGCGCCGGGCATCAACTCCGCCTGGGTAAAATTTTAGATCAAGCCCCTCGTTGATTAGACGGAAGCGGCTCTCGACAATCGATTTCCAGTCAGGTCGGAAAGGAGGAGCGATTTTTAGAATTGTCCCGAGAGTGTTGCTCATAGTTTCACCCGCCTCACTGAGCAACTCAGCCCGATCTGCCGAGAGCTCGAAAGGCAAATGATGGCAAGGCCATTCATCTTCCGAAATTTCTACGTTATAACGCCTACAGAACTCCTGTTTAGGGGTATATGCATTGAATAAAGCGTGGCGAGCGCCATTCCAGCTAGGGCCTTCAAGGCCGATATGTATCCCTACAATCATGCGAGAGTAATTATCGACAACCACATAAATAACTGGTCTTCCGATCAACCAGTTACGATTAATCCGGTGAACTAAATAAATATCAGCGATGGTCGAATCTATCTCAAATCGATGGCACGGACCAAAGACCCCATCACTTGCTGACCCTGTTAATGCTCGGTAATCTTTGTTCCACCGAATAGAACCCCGGCGACCTTTTAATACATAACTATCGTCAAAAAATTTCTTCCCATGATATTTGAACTGGGAAATCGTCGGATAAGTTCCTCTGACAACTTCTCCAAGCTCACCTCCCGGTAGAATTTTTGTGTAAAACTCACCTAGCATCCAGTCCCATGCGTCACGAACTGTACCGCACTTTCCGCTAGCAAACCGATCATAGGCGAGTCTAATGACTGACCGCTCTTTTTCTCCGAGCAGTATCGCCCGGTCTTCATAAACAACGCCTAAATACTTGGGCGGGCGGCCCAAATGTATACCTGGCGCAATATTCCGACTCTCGGCTTTTCCCCAATTTGTAGAATTGTTCAAGAAGGCATTTTTTACTTGCCCCATGCTCCAGTACCTGAACAATAAACGGTAGATTTGCTTTCGATCGACGCCTACGGCCAGCGCATGAGCATTAACTCGTGAACCAAAACAGTCACCCGCTAATAGCTCCCCAACGGTACGGCCCTCAACAAGGTCTCGAACCAGGTTCCATCTTCTCTCCCGACTTGCCAACTCTTTTTCTGATATTTCATCATCATCTCGGATCAAAAATTCTGGGGCCTGCTCTGGAGTTATACGTAGCAGCGCTGAATCGAGTTCAATAAGAATCGGGTCAAGATCCTCGACCCACGGTTTTTTGGGAGAGAATGTATAATCAATAACAATAATTTTTCGGCGCGCCGAGTCCAGTTCAAGTAGTCGTACTGGACAGCCGAAAATTGCTGACTCTGCTGAAGGAAAAATAATACAGTTAGCAATGAGGTTACGCATGGTCTCGCCTCTCATCACAAATATTTATTACGAAGGATTGTGGAGTTGAAACGTTTAAAGGTTTTGCTAGGTCAATTTCTTGATTTTCGAAATCCATCGACAGCCGTCTTTGCCAAAGCATATGGAAAAAAAGTGATTTGACTTCTTTGTAATCCATGAACAATGCTTTCGAGAGTTTTGTTATAAGGAGCCGCAGCGAAATTTCATTTGGCCTAGACGCGTCGATGAATTCGCTAACCTTCTGAAAATTTTTTTCAGTTGCTAGGGCCGCTGAAACTAATGCGTGGCTCCTAAGCTTAACCAAATTTTGAATATGCACAGGAGAAAGATGCTCATACAGCACCAGTTTCCAATCAACCCCCCTTCGACTCCAGTACAACTTCTCAATCGCAAGCTTTTCCAATAAACGGGCACGCTTCTTGGGAGAGAGCTCTGTAATTTCCTTCCGGTACTTAACCGTTCTAGCAACGACTTTTTCGCCTCCACCCTCAGCCGCCGAGGTGATAACAAAATCAGTCGTGAACACGTGAGGGACCTTGGTCCTAGGGTAGAAAACTGGCCGATATCCAAGGCTGCATGCGATGGAGTAGGTCTCTGCCTGTGGCAAAAGGGGGAATTGCTCACGGATGTCGATTACTGCGGGATCGTGCTCCAGGATCAGATGGAAGTGGAATTCCGCCTTCGACAGGAGGTGGTGGGCTCGCCGAATCTTCACACCAGGAACAATATGGGAAGAGCCTAGCGACGCGACGGATCGGACCTTGATCCAAGGGCGATACTGCTCCCTGACACCTTGGCCGACGCCGGAGGCAATACGCTTATCGATCCAGTCCTGAGTGACAAGGCGTGATGGGATACGACGGGCTGGAGCGCTGGTTTGCTTGACCATTACTGCTGACCAAGGGTTGAGGGACCGCGTCGCCCGGGCAGGGGCTTGGTGCGACGCGGCAAGAATTTTACTCTCTAGGGCCCTTGTGACAAACCTATTTAATCTGTGACAAAGCTATTTATCTTGTGACAAACCTAATTGTTTAGAGACAAAGGTTCGATCAGCTGTGGATAACTTATTCCACGGTCACCGATTTCGCCAGATTGCGCGGTTGATCAACGTCGGTGCCTTTCAGCACAGCCACGTAGTACGACAGCAACTGCAGCGGGATGGTGTAGAGGATTGGCGACAGGATGTCGTGGATGTGCGGCATGTGCACAACGTGCGTGCCTTCACCATTGGTCATGCCAGCCTTCTCATCTGCGAAAACGATCAGTTGGCCACCCCGGGCGCGGACTTCCTGGAGGTTGGACTTCAGTTTCTCCAGCAGCTCGTTGTTTGGCGCTACGGTCACCACTGGCATGTCGTTATCCACAAGCGCCAGCGGGCCGTGCTTCAGCTCGCCAGCCGGGTAGGCTTCGGCGTGGATGTAGGAAATTTCCTTGAGCTTGAGGGCCCCTTCCATCGCGACCGGGAACTGTGCGCCACGCCCCAGGAACAGGGTGTGGTTCTTCTCGGCGAACAGTTCAGCAATTTTCTCCACGGTGCTGTCCATCGCCAGCGCTTCACCCAGGCGGGTTGGCAAGCGACGCAGTTCTTCGACCAGTGTCGCTTCAACGCCTTTGGCCAACGATCCGTGAACCTGGCCCAGGGACAGGGTCAGTAACAGTAGACCCACCAATTGCGTAGTGAAGGCTTTGGTAGACGCCACGCCGATTTCGCGGCCTGCCTGGGTCAGCAGGGTCAGGTCGGATTCACGCACCAGAGAGCTGATGCCGACGTTGCAGATCGCCAGGCTGGCGAGGAAACCCAGTTCCTTGGCATTGCGCAACGCAGCCAGGGTGTCGGCGGTTTCGCCGGACTGAGAGATGGTCACGAACAGGGTGTCGGGTTGCACCACGACTTTACGGTAGCGGAACTCGCTGGCAACTTCGACTTGGCAGGGGATGCCGGCCAGTTCTTCGAGCCAGTAACGCGCAACCATGCCGGCGTGATAGCTGGTGCCGCAGGCAACGATCTGCACATTGCGCACTTTGGCGAACAGTTCAGCGGCCTGTGGACCGAAAGCCTGTACCAGCACGCCGTTCGGGCTCAAACGACCTTCCAGGGTGCGCTGCACCACGGACGGTTGCTCGTGGATTTCCTTGAGCATGAAATGGCGGAACTCGCCTTTTTCAGCCGCTTCGGCGCCATCGCGATACTGCACGGTCTCACGCTCGACAGCCTTGCCGCTGACATCCCAGATCTGCACGCTGTCGCGGCGAATTTCGGCGATATCACCCTCTTCAAGGTACATGAAACGGTCAGTCACCTGACGCAGTGCCAATTGGTCGGACGCCAGGAAGTTCTCACCCAGGCCCAGGCCGATCACCAGCGGGCTGCCACTGCGGGCTGCCACCAGGCGATCAGGTTGCTTCGCGCTGATGACTGCCAGGCCATAAGCACCGTGCAGTTCCTTTACTGTTGCCTTGAGGGCCTCGGCCAGGTCAGGAAGGTCCTTGAGTTTGTGGTTCAGCAGGTGGGCGATGACTTCGGTGTCAGTGTCTGAAGTGAAAACGTAACCCAGAGACTTGAGTTGTTCACGCAGGGCTTCATGGTTTTCGATAATGCCGTTGTGCACCACGGCCAGATCGCCAGAGAAGTGCGGATGCGCGTTGCGTTCGCACGGTGCACCGTGAGTAGCCCAGCGAGTGTGGGCAATACCCAGACGACCAACCAGTGCTTCTTCGGCCAAGGCCTGCTCGAGTTCGCTGACCTTGCCCGGGCGACGCGCGCGCTCGAGCTTCTGATCGTTGGTGTACACCGCCACGCCGGCGCTGTCATACCCACGGTATTCCAGGCGCTTGAGGCCCTCGACCAGGATGGCGGTGATATTACGTTCTGCAACTGCGCCGACAATTCCACACATGTTATTTCTCCTGACTGACAGCCGCGCAAATCAAAGTGATACCGCGGGCTTGAATCTGATCCCGCGCTTCAAGCGACAGGCGATCATCGGTAATGAGGGTATGGATGCTGCTCCAGGGCAGTTCCAGGTTGGGAATCTTGCGACCGATCTTGTCGGCCTCCACCATCACGACCACTTCACGGGCGACTTCTGCCATCACTCGGCTAAGTCCCAGCAGTTCGTTGAAGGTGGTTGTACCGCGGACCAGATCAATACCATCGGCGCCGATGAACAATTGATCGAAGTCGTAGGAGCGTAGTACCTGCTCGGCGACCTGCCCCTGAAAGGACTCGGAATGCGGGTCCCAGGTGCCGCCGGTCATCAACAGCACCGGCTCATGCTCGAGTTCGCTCAAGGCATTGGCGACGTGAAGGGAGTTGGTCATCACCACGAGGCCCGGTTGCTGCCCCAGTTCCGGAATCATCGATGCGGTGGTGCTGCCGCTGTCGATGATGATGCGTGCGTGTTCGCGAATCCGTGCAACAGCTGCGCGGGCAATGGCCTGCTTGTACCTGGAGACCGGTTGACTCAGGTCGGCCACTAATTCCTGAGGCAAGGTGATGGCGCCGCCATAACGACGCAGCAGCAGACCGTTGCTTTCAAGTGCGGCCAGATCCTTGCGAATCGTAACTTCAGAGGTTTCGAAGCGCTTTGCCAATTCATCCACACTGACTTCGCCCTGCTCGTTGAGCAAGGCCAGGATGTTGTGGCGCCTTTGAGGTGTGTTGCGCTTCGACATGATTTGATAAGTTTCGATTCGAAAGATAACGGAAGCAATCAAAACCTATCGAGGAAATTTCGTCAAGCGCGGATCGATCAAAAGACTCTATGGATAAAATAATTAACAGCAAGCCCCCTGAGGTAAGCGAGGCCAGCCGGTTAATATTATTAACAGCCATTTTGCTGTGAATAACTTCCACAAAACACCGAGGTGTGGATAACTTAGCTCTTCTTGAGCTTCTCTGGTCGCTTCCAACCGTCGATGTTCTTCTGGCGAGCACGGGCTACTGCCAACTGCGCTTTATCCACAGTAGAGGTAATAGTCGAACCGGCTGCCGTAGTCGCACCAGACAAGATATCCACAGGTGCCACCAACGAGTTGTTGGAACCGATGAACACGTCTTCACCCAGCACCGTTTTCCACTTGTTGGCGCCATCGTAGTTACAGGTAATGGTGCCCGCACCGATGTTGGTGCGTGCGCCCACTTCGGCATCGCCAAGGTAGGTCAAATGGCCAGCCTTGGCACCTTCGCCCAGGTGAGCATTTTTCAACTCGACAAAGTTACCCACATGCGCCCGCGCTTCGAGCACAGTGCCTGGACGCAAACGCGCGAACGGACCGGCATCGCTGCCTTCACCGAGAATCGCCCCTTCGATATGGCTGTTGGCCTTGATCACGACGCCTTTACGCAAGGTGCTGTCCTTGATCACGCAGTTCGGGCCAATGACCACGTCGTCTTCAATGACGACGTTACCTTCGAGGATCACATTGATATCGATCAGCACGTCGCGACCCACACTGATATCACCCCGGACATCGAAACGGGCCGGGTCGCGCAGGGTCACGCCTTGAGCCATCAAGCGACGGCCGGCGCGCAGCTGATAATGACGCTCAAGATCGGAAAGCTGCTTGCGGTCGTTGGCGCCCTGCACTTCCATGGCGTCATGGGGCTGTTCGGTGGCCACCACCAGACCGTCGCTGACTGCCATTTCAATCACGTCGGTCAAGTAGTACTCGCCCTGCGCGTTGTTGTTCGACAGGCGACCCGTCCAGTCGGCCAGGCGATCGGCCGGAACCGCGAGGATCCCGGTATTGCCTTCCTTGATGGCGCGCTGGGCTTCGTTGGCGTCCTTGTGCTCGACGATGGCAGAGACCTTTCCATCATTGCCGCGAACGATGCGGCCGTAACCGGTTGCGTCATCCAGTTCGACGGTAAGCAGGCCCATCTGCCCAGGCATTACCAGCTTGAGCAAACGCTGCAGGGTTTCGATTTCAATCAAGGGCACATCACCGTAAAGCACCAGCACGGTGTCGGACTTGATGAAAGGAACGGCCTGGGCCACGGCATGACCGGTACCCAATTGTTTGTCCTGGAGGACGAAGTTCAGATCGTCAGCGGCCAGGCGCTCGCGTACCACATCGGCACCATGGCCAATCACCACGTGAATGCGCTGTGGATCAAGTTGTCGGGCGCTGTGGATAACATGGCCGAGCATGGAATTGCCGGCAATCGGGTGCAAGACCTTTGGCAGGGCCGAACGCATGCGGGTGCCCTGTCCAGCAGCGAGGATAACGATTTCAAGAGACATGACTGGCTACCAATCCTGGGTGGTCAGCGGCTGCGACCAACGTGATGAATATCGGGAAAATAAAAAAGGGTAGCCGAGGCTACCCTTTTTAATCAATCACACAACAAGCGCTGCCTTAGTGGCCGAACTTCTTGCGGATCTGCTGGACGGTACGCAGCTGGGCTGCGGCCTCGGCCAGACGTGCGGCAGCGGAACCGTAATCGAACTCCGCGCCCCGCTCATGCAAGGCCTTCTCGGCAGCCTTGACGGCTTCCTGAGCGGAAGCTTCGTCCAGGTCGGCAGCACGTTGCACGGTGTCGGCAAGAACCTTGACCATGTTCGGCTGAACCTCGAGGAAACCACCGGAGATGTAGTACACCTCCTCTTCCCCGCCCTGCTTGACCAGGCGGATCGGACCTGGCTTCAGATTAGTGATCAGCGGCGCGTGACCCAGGGCGATACCAAGATCACCCAGTGCACCGTGCGCAATCACCATCTCGACCAGACCGGAAAAGATTTCCCCTTCCGCGCTGACGATATCGCAATGGACTGTCATAGCCATCTGATTGCCTCAACCTAAATTAGCGCCCGTTTCCGGGCGCCGGGATTACAGTTTCTTGGCTTTCTCGATCGCTTCTTCGATGCCGCCAACCATGTAGAACGCTTGTTCTGGCAGGTGGTCGTAGTCACCGTTGAGGATGCCTTTGAAGCCAGCAATGGTGTCTTTCAGGGAAACGTATTTACCCGATGCACCGGTGAAGACTTCAGCCACGAAGAACGGCTGCGACAAGAAACGCTGGATCTTACGAGCACGGTTTACCAACTGCTTGTCGGCTTCCGACAGCTCGTCCATACCCAGGATCGCAATGATGTCCTTCAGTTCTTTGTAACGCTGCAGAACGTACTGGACGCCGCGAGCGGTGTCGTAGTGGTCCTGGCCGATAACGTTCGGGTCCAGCTGGCGCGAAGTCGAGTCCAGTGGGTCTACCGCTGGGTAGATACCCAGGGAAGCGATGTCACGGGACAGAACGACGGTGGCGTCCAAGTGGGCGAAGGTGGTCGCTGGCGACGGGTCGGTCAAGTCGTCCGCAGGTACGTATACCGCTTGGATCGAAGTGATCGAACCTTCCTTGGTCGAAGTGATACGTTCTTGCAGAACGCCCATCTCTTCAGCCAGGGTCGGCTGGTAACCTACTGCCGAAGGCATACGGCCCAGCAGTGCGGATACTTCAGTACCGGCCAGGGTGTAACGATAGATGTTGTCGACGAACAGCAGAACGTCGTTACCTTCGTCACGGAACTTCTCGGCCATGGTCAGGCCGGTCAGTGCTACGCGCAGACGGTTACCCGGCGGCTCGTTCATCTGACCGTAAACCAGTGCCACTTTGTCCAGAACGTTGGAGTCCTTCATCTCGTGGTAGAAGTCGTTACCCTCACGAGTACGCTCACCCACACCGGCGAACACGGAATAACCGCTGTGCTCGATGGCGATGTTACGGATCAGTTCCATCATGTTTACGGTTTTGCCTACACCGGCACCACCGAACAGACCAACTTTACCACCCTTGGCGAACGGGCAAACCAGGTCGATAACCTTGATGCCGGTTTCCAGCAGGTCGTTGCCGCCTGCTTGTTCAGCGAACGAAGGCGCTGCACGGTGGATACCCCAACGCTCGTCGGTGGCGATTGGGCCAGCTTCGTCGATCGGGTTGCCCAGTACGTCCATGATCCGGCCCAGGGTCGCTTTACCGACCGGTACGGAGATGGCTGCGCCAGAGTCGGTCACTTCCAGACCGCGCTTCAAGCCCTCGGTGGAACCCATCGCAATGGTACGAACCACGCCGTCGCCCAGCTGCTGCTGAACTTCCAGGGTGGTTTCAGCCGCGCTCACTACTTTCAGCGCGTTGTAGATGCTCGGTACGCTGTCGCGTGGAAATTCCACGTCGATAACGGCGCCGATGATTTGAACGATACGTCCGCTACTCATAGCTGGATCCTCTGAATATTTGAACCGTTAAACCGCGGCAGCGCCGCCGACGATTTCCGAGATCTCTTGGGTGATCGCAGCCTGACGCGCCTTGTTGTAGACCAGCTGCAAATCGCTGATCAAATCACCGGCGTTGTCGGTAGCGTTCTTCATCGCGATCATCCGCGCAGCTTGTTCAGCCGCGTTGTTCTCGACCACCGCCTGGTAGACTTGCGACTCAACGTAGCGGACCATCAAGCCGTCAAGCAGCTCTTTGGCATCCGGTTCGTAGAGATAGTCCCAGTGGTGCTTGAGGTCCTGATCCGGGGTTGCCACCAGTGGAATCAATTGCTCCACGGTAGGCTGTTGCGTCATGGTGTTGATGAACTTGTTGGAAACCACGGACAGGCGGTCAATACGGCCGTCCAGGTAGGCATCCAGCATCACTTTGACGCTACCGATCAAGTCGTTGATCGACGGCTCTTCACCCAGGTGGCTGATAGCTGCTACGACGTTGCCGCCGAAGTTGCGGAAAAAGGCCGCACCCTTGCTACCCACTACACACAGATCAATCTCGACGCCTTTCTCGCGGTTTACCGCCATGTCCTTGACCAGGGCCTTGAACAGGTTGGTGTTCAAGCCACCGCACAGACCACGGTCACTGCTCACTACGACATAACCAACACGCTTGATTTCGCGGTCGATCATGAACGGGTGGCGGTATTCCGGGTTGGCGTTGGCCAGATGCCCAATAACCTGGCGGATGCGCTCCGCATAAGGACGGCTAGCAGCCATGCGCATTTGTGCCTTGCGCATTTTGCTGACCGCCACTTTTTCCATGGCGCTGGTAATTTTTTGCGTGCTTTTGATGCTCGCAATCTTACTGCGAATCTCTTTTGCGCCTGCCATGTAACACCTATCAGGTTAGCAAGCGGGAGCCTTGCGGCTCCCGCTGCGGCTTACCAGGTTTGGGTGGCCTTGAACTTCTCGATACCGGCTTTCATGCCAGCGTCGATATCGTCATTGAAGTCACCCTTCACGTTGATCTTCGCCATCAATTCGGCGTGATCGCGGTTGAAGTAAGCAATCAGCGCTTGTTCAAAGCTGCCGACCTTGGCGATTTCGACGTCAGTCAGGAACCCACGCTCAGCGGCATACAGCGACAACGCCATGTCAGCGATCGACATTGGGGCGTATTGCTTCTGCTTCATCAGCTCGGTAACGCGCTGACCATGCTCAAGTTGCTTACGGGTCGCTTCGTCCAGGTCAGAAGCGAACTGGGCAAATGCCGCCAGTTCACGGTACTGAGCCAGAGCGGTACGGATACCACCGGACAGCTTCTTGATGATCTTGGTCTGAGCGGCACCACCCACACGGGATACCGAAACACCGGCGTTCACTGCAGGACGGATGCCCGAGTTGAACATGGCCGATTCCAGGAAGATCTGACCGTCGGTGATGGAAATCACGTTGGTCGGAACGAACGCGGAAACGTCGCCAGCCTGGGTTTCGATGATCGGCAGTGCGGTCAGGGAACCGGTTTTGCCGGTCACTGCGCCGTTGGTGAACTTCTCTACGTACTCTTCCGAAACGCGGGATGCGCGCTCCAGCAGACGGGAGTGGAGATAGAACACGTCGCCTGGGTAAGCTTCACGGCCTGGTGGACGGCGCAGCAGCAGGGAAATCTGGCGGTAAGCCACTGCTTGCTTGGACAGATCGTCATAAACGATCAGCGCGTCTTCACCGCGGTCGCGGAAGAATTCACCCATGGTGCAACCGGAGTACGGTGCCAGGAATTGCAGCGCAGGAGATTCCGAAGCACTGGCAGCCACGATGATCGTGTTGGCCAGGGCGCCGTTTTCTTCCAGCTTGCGAACCACGTTGGCGATGGTCGATTGCTTCTGACCAATGGCTACGTATACGCAGAAAATGCCGCTGTTCTTCTGGTTGATGATCGCGTCGATCGCCAGAGCGGTTTTACCGATCTGACGGTGCTCGATGATCAGCTCACGCTGGCCACGGCCGACAGGGATCATGGCATCGACAGCCTTGTAGCCAGTCTGTACAGGCTGGTCTACCGACTTACGCCAGATCACGCCTGGAGCAACTTTCTCGACCGCGTCGGTCTCGGTGTTGCCCAGTGGACCTTTGCCGTCAACAGGGTTACCCAGTGCGTCGACTACGCGACCCAGCAGTTCCTTACCAACTGGAACTTCGAGGATGCGGCCGGTGCACTTGGCGCTCATGCCTTCAGCCAGAGACTGGTATGCGCCCAAAACAACGGCACCTACGGAGTCTTGCTCCAGGTTGAGGGCCATACCGTAGACGCCGCCCGGAAACTCGATCATCTCGCCGTACATGACGTCGGCCAGACCGTGAATCCGCACGATGCCGTCAGATACGCTGACGACAGTGCCTTCGTTACGGGCTTGGGAGGTCACATCGAGCTTGTCGATGCGGCCCTTGATAATTTCACTTATTTCGGAAGGATTGAGTTGCTGCATTGCTCTGCTGCCCCTTCAAACTCAAGATTTCAATGCTTCGGCAAGTTTCGCGATTTTGCCGCGAATCGAGCCATCGATAACCAGGTCGCCGGCGCGGATTACGACACCACCTATCAGGGCGGCATCCTCCGCAACTTGCAGGCGCACTTCCCGGTTGAGTCGTGCACTGAGAACCTTGGCGAGTTTGTCTTGCTGTTCTTGGTTCAATGCAAATGCACTGGTCACTTCAACGTCTACCGACTTCTCTTGCTCGGCCTTGTACAGGTCGAACAGAGCGGAAATCTCCGGCAACAGCGGGAGACGGTCGTTTTCGGCAACGACGTTGATGAAATTCTGTGCCTTGGCATCGAACTTGTCGCCGCACACGTCAATGAACGTGGCGGCCTTTTCTGCGCTCGTCAGTCGCGGGGCCTTGAGCACGCGCTGCAGGGTATCGTCTTGCGATACCGCTGCTGCCAGGCCGAGCATGGCTGACCAATTGGCCAGTTGCTGGTGGGCCTGAGCGTGCTCGAAGGCCGCCTTAGCGTAAGGTCGGGCCAACGTGGTCAGTTCTGCCATGATCGCCCTCGCTTAGATTTCAGCAGCCAGTTGGTTAACCAGCTCTGCGTGCGCGTTTTGATCGATTGTGGCACCCAGGATCTTCTCGGCGCCGCCGACTGCCAGCAAGCCCACTTGGGCACGCAGCGCGTCTTTGACACTGTTCAGTTCCTGTTCGATCTCGGCCTGAGCCTGAACCTTCACACGGTCAGCGTCGATACGGGCTTTTTCAACAGCCTCTTCAACAATCTGATTACCGCGTTTCTTGGCTTGCTCGATGATTTCAGCTGCCTGAGCTTTCGCTTCGCGCAGTTGCTGACCCGCTTTCTCTTGGGCCAACTCCAGGTCGCGAGCTGCACGGCTGGCAGCGTCCAGACCATCAGCGATCTTCTTTTGACGTTCGTGCAATGCCGCAATGACCGGAGGCCATACGAACTTCATGCAGAACAGTACAAAAATCAGGAACGCAACGGACTGGCCAATCAGGGTCGCATTAATGTTCACGCCAACACCTCGCAGTTACGTTGTCCATCACACCAAATTACCCGGAAGATCCGAGTAATCAGCCAGCGATTTGACCAACGAACGGGTTCGCAAAGGTGAAGAACAGAGCGATACCAACACCGATCATGGTTACGGCGTCGAGCAGACCGGCAACGATGAACATTTTAACTTGCAGCATTGGAACCATTTCTGGCTGACGCGCTGCGCCTTCCAGGAACTTGCCACCCAACAGGCCGAAACCAATTGCGGTACCCAGTGCGCCCAGGCCGATCAACAGTGCAACAGCGATAGCGGTTAGACCAACTACAGTTTCCATCTTTCCTCCCGACTTTTACGTCGTATGGTTTAGGTTTTTTTAATTTAAAGCGGTAAAACAAATCGTTTCAGATGCCCCGTGAGGAGCACCCTCCCGTTTGACCGGGAGGGACATCAGACTAGTCGAGACTGGTCTTAATGGTTTTCTTCGTGCGCCATCGACAAGTAAACGATGGTCAGCATCATGAAGATGAACGCCTGCAGGGTGATGATCAGGATGTGGAACACAGCCCACGCCCACTGCAGAACAACGCCCAGGCCACTAAGCCAGAGCAGGCCGCTGCCGAACATCACAGCGATCAGAATGAACACCAGCTCGCCGGCATACATGTTGCCGAACAGACGCAGGGCCAGGGAGATCGGCTTGGCGATCAGGGTCACGAATTCCAGCAGGAAGTTCACCGGGATCAGCAGGGCCTGAACGAAGATGTTCTTGCTGCCGAACGGGTGCAGGGTCAGCTCGCCGATGAAACCGCCGAGGCCCTTGACCTTGATGCTATAGAAAATGATCAGTGCGAAAACCGAGAACGCCATGCCCAGGGTCGCGTTCGGGTCGGTCGTCGACACGGCGCGGAACGGGATGTGGGAGTCGCCGGAGATCAGGATGGCCAGCTGAGGAATCCAGTCGACCGGTACCAGGTCGACGGCGTTCATCAGGAACACCCAGACGAAGATGGTCAGTGCCAGCGGTGCAATCACCGGGCTACGGCCATGGAAGCTGTCTTTCACGCTGCCATCGACGAATTCGACCAATACTTCAACGAAGTTCTGCAAAGCACCTGGTTGCCCGGAAGTCGCTTTCTTTGCCGCCATGCGGAAAAGAAGAACGAAGATCAGACCCAATGCGACCGACCAGCCGAGGGTATCGACGTGGAAAGCCCAGAAGCCCATTTCCTTGGCTTCTGCTGCGGTGTGGGCAAAGCCCCAGCCGCCGGTAGGGTGCTGACCGAAGGTCAGGTTCTGCAAGTGGTGCTGGATATAGCCCGAAGCGGTTGTTTCTGCCATGGTTGCCTCAAACGCCCTAAGGTCTCGAAAGTCTTGTTCTCATCAGCAGGGGAGCGAACCAGCTGACTGACTGAGTCAGCACGAAGACACCGAATACTGCAATCGGTGCCAGTGGCTTCACACCTGCGAACACCAGTGCAAACAGCACTGCCGTCAAAATCAGTTTGCCTGCCTCGCCGGCATAAAAAGACCGGACGATGGACTGGGCTGCTCGGGCGCCGGAAAACCGAAATGCCCTGTGAGCAAAATAAACATTGGGCAGCAAGGCTATCAGGCCTCCGCAAAGTCCCGAGTACCCGGCAACGACTCCATGCCATTGCCAGAGCGCCAAAGCAGCAATCAGCAAAACGACAAATTGAGCCATTAACACCGGAAAAACTGCCAGGCGATGGAAGGGCAAGCGGTTTGGCGTGCGGGTTTCCATCACTATTGCTCTCCAATGGTCGGCTGCCAGAATTCAATAACTTGGCATAATTTGTGCCGACAAAATGCGCGCAGAGTATAGGGGCGGTTCTGCCCCTATTCAACTGTCAGGTAGTGATTTCCGACTGCGCGCTACATAAGGAATTGTTTCAGCGAATGTGTGCGAGCACACCCTGAAGTTCATCCAAAGAGTTGTAGCCGATAACCAGTTGTCCTTTACCCTTCTTCCCGTGGCGGATCTGCACCGCAGAGCCTAGGCGCTCGGCCAGGCGCTGTTCCAGGCGAGCAATATCCGGGTCCGGTTTCGAGGGTTCCACGGGCTCCGGTTTGCCACTCAACCACTGGCGAACCAGTGCTTCAGTCTGGCGCACGGTCAGTCCGCGTGCGACAACATGTCGCGCCCCTTCAACCTGCTGATTATCCGGCAAACCGAGCAATGCACGCGCATGACCCATTTCCAGGTCACCGTGGGACAGCATGGTCTTGATGACTTCCGGCAGCGAAATCAAGCGTAGCAGGTTGGCCACGGTTACCCGGGACTTGCCCACGGCTTCGGCGACTTGTTGCTGGGTCAGCTGGAATTCGGTCTGCAGGCGCTGCAAGGCCACCGCTTCTTCGATCGGATTGAGGTCTTCGCGCTGGATGTTCTCGATCAGCGCAATGGCGATCGCGGTTTCATCCGGTACATCACGCACCATCGCCGGGATAGTTTCCTGGCCAGCTTGCTGGCTGGCACGCCAGCGGCGTTCCCCGGCAATGATTTCGTAGCGACCACTACCGATCGGCCGCACAACGATCGGCTGCATCACGCCTTGTGCCTTGATCGATTGCGCCAGCTCTTCGAGCGCCTGGGGATCCATATCGCGACGCGGCTGGTACTTGCCGCGCTGCAGCAGATCCAGCGGCAGGTGCTGCAGCTCTCGCTGATCGGCCTGCACCGCCTGTTCTTCCAGCGCGCTGACACTCGGACCACTCAGCAGTGCATCCAGTCCACGTCCGAGACCTCGTTTCTTGACGGCCATGGGGATTCCTTAAGTTGCCTGAGCAGCGGCGATGCGTGAGTTTTTGCGTTGGCGACGGACCATTTCGCCCGCCAGGGCCAAATAGGCCACGGCACCGCGCGATGATTTGTCGTACGCCAGGGCCGGCATGCCGTAGCTCGGCGCTTCCGCCAGGCGGATGTTGCGCGGAATGACCGTGTCGTACAGCTGATCGCCGAAGTGTTCCTTGAGCTGGGCCGATACATCGTTCATCAGGCTCAGGCGCGGGTCGTACATCGTACGCAACAGGCCTTCAACCTTGAGGTTCGGATTGAGCAGCTCGGCGATACGCTTGATGTTATCCACAAGGTCGCTCAAGCCTTCGAGTGCGAAATACTCACACTGCATGGGGATAATCACCCCGTCGGCGGCTACCAGTGCGTTCAAGGTCAGCATCGAGAGTGACGGCGGGCAGTCGATCAAAATGTAATCGTAGTTTTCGCGGATCGGCGCCAACGCACTGCGCAGGCGGCTCTCCTTCATCTGCATTTCCAGCAGAACCACTTCGGCCGCGGTCAGGTCCCGGTTGGCCGGCAACAGCTGGTAACCGCCGTGCTCGGAGAAATGCATGGCCTGGGCCAGGTCGCATTCCCCGATCAACAGGTCATAGACCGAGTTTTCCAGGCCGTGTTTATCCACACCGCTACCCATGGTGGCGTTGCCCTGTGGATCGAGATCGATCAGCAATACCCGACGCTTGGTTGCGACCAGGGATGCTGCGAGGTTGATACAGGTGGTGGTCTTGCCCACACCACCCTTTTGGTTCGCTATCGCGAATACCTTAGCCATTCTTGCTTGTGTTCCCAATCATGCCGTGCGGCGCAGTATCAGCAGATGGCGTTGGCCTTGGCAACCAGGAACGGCCAGGGCGTGTTCGCTATCGAGGTGGAAGTCTGTCGGCAATGCTACCAGCTCATCGGCGGGATGAACGCCCTTCATTGCCAGCCAGCGTGTATCGGTGTCACCGAGGTGGCGCGTCCAGTTGCTGAAGTTTTCCATGCTGCTGAAGGCCCGGGAGATGATCCCGTTGAAGGGTTGTGCAGGCTGGAACGCTTCGACGCGACTGTGGATAACTTGCAGGTTATCCAGTTTCAGCTCGAGTTTGACCTGGGTCAGGAAGCGGGTTTTCTTGCCGTTGCTGTCCAGGCAGGTCACTTGTGACTCGGGAAAGAGGATGGCCAGGGGAATGCCCGGCATACCGCCACCGCTTCCAACGTCGAGCCAGCGACCGTTTTCGACGAACGACACCACGCTCAGACTATCGAGCAAATGACGGGACACCATTTCGTCAGGATCGCGGACCGCGGTGAGGTTGTAGGCCTTGTTCCATTTTATCAACAGGGCCAGATAACCCAGCAGCTGTGCATGCTGGGTTTCGGTCAGGGCGACACCGAGCTGACGAGCGCCTGTGGATAACTCTTCTGCGTGTTGCGGGGTGACCAACGAACTCAAGCGCTTTGCTCCAACTGACGGCCCGCGCCGCGTTTTTTCAGATGAATCATCAACAGGGAAATGGCTGCTGGTGTCACGCCCGGGATGCGTGACGCCTGACCCAATGTCTCTGGACGGGTCGCGCCGAGCTTGCTCTGGATCTCTTTGGACAGACCGGAAATGTTCGTGTAATCGATATCCACAGGCAGTTTGGTGTCTTCGCTGGCCCGCAAACGCGCGATTTCATCCTGCTGGCGGTCGATGTAACCCGCGTACTTGGTCTTGATTTCGACCTGCTCGGCAACCTGTGGATCTTCTGCGCCCCCACCGGTCACGGCGATCAGACCAGCGTAGTCGATTTCCGGACGGCTCAGCAGATTGAGCAAGTTGTATTCGTGGGTCAGTGGCGTACCGAATTTTTCGGCAATCGCATCGCCCTGTTCGGTGCCCGGCCGTACCCAGGTGCTTTTCAGACGCTGCTCTTCCAGCTCGATGCTTTCGCGTTTTTTGCAGAACGCTGCCCAACGCACGTCATCGACAAGACCCAATTCGCGGCCTTTTTCGGTCAAGCGCAGGTCAGCGTTGTCTTCACGCAGGATCAGGCGATATTCGGCACGGGAGGTAAACATCCGGTACGGCTCCTGGGTCCCGAGCGTAATCAGGTCGTCGACCAATACGCCGATGTAGGCTTCGTCTCGACGCGGGCACCAGGCATCTTTTCCTTGGGCACGCAGTGCGGCGTTGGTCCCGGCCAGCAAACCCTGGGCGCCGGCTTCTTCGTAACCGGTGGTGCCATTGATTTGCCCGGCAAAAAACAGACCACCGATGACTTTGGTTTCCAGGCTGTACTTCAGGTCACGCGGGTCGAAATAGTCGTATTCGATCGCGTAGCCCGGACGCACGATGTGTGCGTTTTCCATGCCGCGGATCGATTGCACGATCTGCAATTGCACATCGAACGGCAAGGAAGTGGAAATTCCGTTCGGGTACAGCTCGTTTGTCGTCAAGCCTTCCGGTTCGATGAAGACCTGATGGCTCTGCTTGTCAGCAAACCGATGGATCTTGTCTTCGATCGACGGGCAATAACGCGGGCCGATACCTTCGATCTCACCAGCAGCGGAATACATCGGCGAACGGTCGAGGTTCGCGGCAATGATTTCGTGAGTGCGTGCATTGGTGTGGGTAATCCAGCAACTGACCTGTCGCGGATGCTGCTCTTTGGACCCCATGAACGACATCACCGGAATCGGCGTATCGCCTGCTTGCTCGGTCATCACGGAAAAATCCACGGACCGTGCGTCGATACGCGGCGGTGTTCCGGTTTTCAGGCGACCAACACGCAGTGGCAATTCCCGAAGACGCTGAGCTAGCGCAATCGATGGCGGATCACCAGCGCGACCGCCGGAGAAATTCTGCAAACCGATGTGGATAAGTCCGCCAAGGAAGGTACCTGTGGTCAAGACGACCGAATCGGCGAGGAAACGCAGGCCCATTTGGGTGACAACACCACGGACTTGTTCTTGCTCGACGATCAAGTCATCAGCTGCCTGTTGAAATATCCACAGGTTCGGCTGGTTTTCCAGGATTTCGCGTACGGCCGCCTTGTACAGAACCCGATCCGCCTGAGCGCGGGTTGCACGTACGGCTGGGCCTTTGCGGCTATTCAACACGCGAAACTGGATGCCGCCCTTATCGGTAGCAATGGCCATCGCACCGCCGAGGGCGTCGATTTCCTTCACCAGATGGCTTTTGCCTATCCCGCCAATGGCCGGGTTGCAACTCATGGCACCGAGGGTTTCCACGTTATGCGTCAGCAATAGGGTCTTGACCCCCATACGTGCTGAGGCCAGTGCTGCCTCGGTACCGGCATGACCGCCGCCGATGACGATCACTTCAAAACGGGAAGGGAAATCCACCACGCACCTCGTGCCTGCTTAAGTAGGTAATTCAGGAATAGTTTGAGCTCAGGTTTTCGGACCTGGTCGACAAGTATAGGGACTTCGCCCTTCCTAAAGAACCCTTTGCACAAAATTTAACCAGCTGTGGAAAAGTGGCGGTTATAGAAATTAAAAAGAGAGAAATTTATTAAATCTTTGTTTTTATGTTTATTTCTACTGACCGACCTTTCTGTGGATAGATTGCTACAGCCCAATAAATACGTTGTGTACAGAGTTTCAAAACCCTGTGGTCATGTGCCAATGAGGCCCTTGGATAACCGGTTTAAGCCTGTGGATGAATGGGGCGCTTATCCACAGGGGCGGTTATCTTCAGTTTTGAGGCCCTGTTATCAACTGCCCTTAGCCGCGGTTATTAACAGGGCTTAATCCACAGAAAAGCGTCGATCGAAGGAAATTCGGGCAAGGAAAAACCGCTCAAGCAGAAAAATCTGCTCGGCACTGGAGGGGATGGTTTTGAAAATGGAGGGGGCAGACAGGCCAGGACGGCCTGCCTGTAGATAACAGAAAGACTATTTACCGATGCAGAAGCTGGAAAAAATTCGTCCCAACAGGTCATCGGAGCTGAATGCACCGGTGATTTCTCCCAGCGACTGCTGAGCCTGGCGCAAATCCTCGGCAAGTAATTCGCCGGCACCCGCCAGGGTCAATTGCGCGCGGCCGTGCTCAAGGGATGCACTGGCATGACGCAATGCTTCCAGGTGGCGCCTGCGAGCACTGAAACTGCTTTCCGAGGTCTGTTCGTAGCCCATGCAAGCCTTCAGGTGGTCGCGCAGCAACTCCAGGCCAACACCTGCAGACTTGGCGCTGAGGCTAATGGTGACGTGTCCGTCATCGCTGACTTCCAGGGCCATGGCCTCGCCTGTAAGGTCGGCTTTGTTGCGGATCAACGTGACTTTCGCCGGATCGGGGCGGGTTTCAAGGAACTCAGGCCATAGTGCGAAAGGATCGAGCGCTTCCGGCGCGGTCGCATCGACAACGAGCAGCACCCGATCGGCCTCGCCGATGGCTTTCAATGCCCGCTCCACCCCAATTTTTTCCACATGGTCATCGGTATCGCGCAACCCGGCAGTATCCACCACGTGCAGCGGCATGCCATCGATGTGGATATGTTCGCGAAGGACGTCCCGCGTGGTGCCGGCGATCTCGGTGACGATGGCCGCTTCACGGCCGGCCAGCGCATTGAGCAGGCTGGACTTACCCGCATTCGGACGACCGGCGATGACCACGGTCATGCCGTCGCGCAGCAAGGCGCCCTGTCCGGCCTCCCGCATCACGGTGGATAACTCATCGCGCACTTTGTCGAGCATGCCCAGTACGTGGCCGTCGGCCAGGAAGTCGATTTCCTCTTCCGGAAAATCGATCGCCGCTTCGACATAAATACGCAACCCGATGAGTTGTTCCGTGAGGTTATGCACACGAGCCGAAAAGGCGCCTTGCAGGGAGCGCAATGCGTTGCGAGCCGCCTGTGCAGAACTGGCTTCGATCAGGTCGGCGATGGCTTCGGCCTGGGCCAAGTCGAGCTTATCGTTCAGGAACGCACGTTCGCTGAATTCTCCCGGTCGGGCCAGACGACAGCCGAGTTCAAGACAGCGTTGAAGCAGCATATCCAGGACAACCGGGCCTCCGTGCCCCTGTAACTCCAATACATCTTCGCCAGTGAAAGAGTTCGGTCCTGGAAAATACAACGCGATGCCCTGATCGAGCACTTCGTCGTTTTCACCAAGAAACGGTCCATAGTGAGCGAATCGCGGTTTGAGTACACGACCGCTAAAGGCCACGGCCGCAACGCTGGCCAACGGCCCGGAAATACGAACGATGCCTACACCACCCCGACCTTGAGCGGTGGCGACGGCGGCAATGGTTTCACGAGGAGCGCTCATAAACCGGTATCCAGACAAAAGTGACAGATAGCAAAACGCCCCACTAGGGGGCGTTTTGAGTGGTTACCCACAGTGTAAGTCAGGCAGTCGCTTTGGCAGCTGCTTCGATCTTACGAGTGATGTACCACTGTTGGGCGATCGACAGGCAGTTGTTCACTACCCAGTACAGTACCAGACCGGCCGGGAACCACAGGAAGAAGAAGGTGAAGATGATTGGCATCAGCTTCATCACCTTGGCCTGCATCGGATCCGGTGGAGTCGGGTTCAACTGCTGCTGGATGAACATGGTTGCACCCATGATGATCGGCAGAATGAAGAACGGATCCTTGATCGACAGGTCGGTAATCCACAGCATGAACGGCGCCTGGCGCATTTCAACGCTTTCCAGCAGAACCCAGTACAGCGAAAGGAATACCGGCATCTGCACGAGGATTGGCAAGCAACCACCCAGCGGATTGATCTTCTCTTTCTTGTACAGCTCCATCATGGCTTGCGACATTTTCTGCCGGTCATCGCCATGTTGCTCTTTCAGTGCAGCCAGTTTCGGTGCTACTGCACGCATGCGCGCCATAGATTTGTAGCTGGCAGCCGACAGAGGGAAGAAGATCCCCTTGATCAGCATGGTCAGGAAGATGATCGACCAGCCCCAGTTACCCACAATCGCGTGGATGTGTTGCAGCAGCCAGAAGATCGGTTGCGCGATAAACCACAGGATGCCGTAGTCGACGGTCAGTTCCAGGCCTGGGGACAACTCTTTCAGGACAGCCTGGCTTTTCGGACCGGCGTACAGCACAGCGCTGGTTTCAGCCTTGGCACCCGGAGCAACGGTCAACGAAGGACCGGTGTAACCGATGATGTAGTTGCCTTTGCTGTCTTTACGGGTCTGGACGACGTTGTTTTCGCCCTTCGCCGGAATCCACGCGGTCACGAAGTAGTGTTGCAACCAGGCAACCCAACCACCGGTGACGGTTTCTTTCAGCTGAGCCTTATCCATGTCGCTCATCGACACTTTTTTGTACGGCTCGTTACTTGTCCACAGGGCAGCGCCCAGATAAGTCGCGGTGCCAGTGGCGGTGCTGGAAGATGGATCGGAGCTGGCGTCACGCTTCAATTGCGCAAACATTGCACCGGACCAGGGCTGTGCGCTCTGGTTGTCGATCAGGTAGGAAACGGTTACGTCATACAGGCCGCGTTTCAGGGTGAAACGCTTGATGTAGTTGACGCCGTCCTTGCTGAACTTCAGGTCCACGACCAGTTGGTCCTGGCCATCAGCCAGTTGATAAACCTTCTTCTCCGCCGAGTAAACCGGACGACCGGCAGGACTTGCATCCGGGCCGTTGCTGCCAATCAGGCCACTTTGCGCCAGATAAGTCCGCTCGTTGCCGTTGTCGAACAGCTGGAATGGAATTTCCGGATGGTCCTGGCGACGTGGATACAGCGGCAATCTCAGTTGGGCGACATCACCACCTTGTGGATCGATGGCCAGATCGAGCACATCCGTTTTGATCTGGATGAGGTCGGTGCTTGCAGCAACCGGAGTTTCGGCAGGTGCGCTGGTATCGTTTGCGGCGTGTGGAATGTCGTCACTGACGGACGCTTTATTGCCAGTGGCCGTATCCGGGAGGCCCGGTGCGGTCGTACTGGAAGCAACATTCTGAGTCGGCAAGGCAGCTTGGCCATAGTCCTGGTTCCATTTAAGAACCATAACGTAGGACACGATTGCCAGGGCGACGATCAGGATCGTGCGTTTGATATCCATGATTACTCGGCCATCGAAGAAGAACGGGAGGTAGGGATAGATGGAACCGGGTCATAACCACCGGGATTCCACGGATGACAGCGACCTAAACGACGAAAGGTCAGCCAGCCACCGCGCAGAAGGCCATGATTTTCAATGGCTTCTAACGCGTAGCAGGAACAACTGGGGTAGAAACGACAGTGACTGGCCATTAGGGGACTAATGGCGTAGCGATAAAACTGGATCGGAACGAGTGCCAGTTTACGCATCTGGACTGTCTACCCCTACAGTTTCGGTTTTGACTGCTGGTACCGGCGTGCTGCGTGCCAGACGCTTCCAGAGTTTGCCGAAATGCTGAATCAATTCGGGGTTTTCTACGTCACCCAAACCTTTGCGCGCGACGATAACGATGTCCCAGCCGACCAGCAAATCCTGGTTCAGGCGAAACGATTCGCGCATCAGACGTTTGAGGCGATTGCGCTCGACGGAGAGCTTTACGCTCTTTTTCCCGATAACCAGCCCGAGACGGGGGTGATCAAGATCGTTGTTGCGCGCAAGGAGCAGGAGATTTTTCCCCGGTACCTTGCCGGTAGGGGAGTCAAAGACTGCCTTGAAATGCCGGGGAGTAAGCAGACGCTTTTCCCGACTGAAGTCCTGACTCACCTCCAGTGCCGGCTTATCAAACTGCCAGACGCGCACGACCTTTGGCGCGACGACGCGACAGAACGGCACGGCCGTTCTTGGTAGCCATGCGAGCACGGAAACCGTGGGTACGAGCGCGTTTGATAGTGCTTGGTTGGAAAGTACGTTTCATTGTCGTGTTACCTGGTTCGTCCACAACGGGCCGGAATGGCCCCCGTTTTAAGAGACCGGGGATTCTAGAGAAAGCAAGCCTCTAGGTCAATTTCCAACCAACGTTTCCTTATAAATAGATCTCCAGAGGTTTTGTCCGACCCTGATCCTTCGACAAACATAAAAATAAAGAAGGAAAGTATTTAAAGCTTTTCTGTAAAGCTTATAAAGGCTAGGGCGACCCTCATCTGTGGATAACTGCCTTAAGCCCTTGTCTCACACGCTGTACAGAGAATGACAACTACAGTGGAAAACCGTGTTCAGCCTGTGCTGCACTGTCGGAAAACCTGTGTGTGAAAGGCAGCCTTATCCACAGGCAGGTTATCCACCGAGTTTCGCCCCCACTTGTGCAATGAGCTTAGAGGTGGTTATCCACAGACCTTATGCACAGACCATTGGTCGTCTTTTTACCGTATGGAACCTTGATTCTTCTCGGTGTACGACTCACCTACGTGTGGATAAGTCGGCGTCTGGCCGTTACAATGGCCGCTTGTTTTTGCCTCACCGGCTTTCAACTTAGGGGATCTCCGTGTCAGTGGAACTTTGGCAGCAGTGCGTGGAGCTTTTGCGCGATGAGCTGCCTGCCCAACAATTCAACACTTGGATCCGTCCACTACAGGTCGAAGCCGAAGGCGACGAGTTGCGTGTCTATGCACCCAACCGTTTCGTCCTGGACTGGGTCAACGAGAAATACCTGAGTCGCGTCCTGGAATTGCTCGACGAGCACGGCAACGGTATGGCGCCTGCGCTTTCCTTATTAATAGGCAGCAAACGCAGTTCCGCTCCGCGCGCTGCGCCGAATGCGCCACTGGCCGCAGCGGCGGCCTCCCAGGTTCAGGCTGCTGCCGCGCCTGCAGCTGTGCCACCTCCTGCACCATCGAACAAGCGTTCGACGCCCAAGCCCGCTGAAGTCAGCGAGCAAGAACCTTCGCGTGACAGCTTCGACCCCATGGCCGGCGCCAGTTCGCAACAGGCTCCGGTTCGCGCCGAGCAACGTACCGTCCAGGTTGAAGGCGCGCTCAAGCACACCAGCTACCTGAACCGCACCTTTACCTTCGAGAACTTTGTTGAGGGTAAGTCCAACCAACTGGCCCGGGCCGCAGCCTGGCAAGTGGCGGACAACCCCAAGCACGGTTACAACCCGTTGTTCCTTTATGGCGGTGTAGGCTTGGGTAAAACCCACTTGATGCATGCTGTGGGTAACCACCTATTAAAGAAGAATCCGAACGCCAAGGTCGTGTACCTGCATTCCGAGCGCTTCGTGGCCGACATGGTCAAGGCTCTGCAGTTGAACGCGATCAACGAATTCAAGCGCTTCTACCGTTCGGTGGATGCATTGCTCATCGATGACATTCAATTCTTCGCCCGCAAGGAACGTTCCCAGGAAGAGTTTTTCCACACCTTCAACGCTCTGCTTGAAGGTGGCCAGCAGGTCATTCTTACCAGTGACCGCTACCCGAAAGAAATTGAAGGCCTTGAAGAGCGCCTGAAGTCTCGCTTCGGCTGGGGCCTCACGGTGGCTGTAGAGCCGCCGGAACTGGAAACCCGTGTCGCGATCCTGATGAAGAAAGCCGACCAGGCCAAAGTCGATCTGCCCCACGATGCAGCGTTCTTCATTGCCCAACGCATTCGCTCCAACGTCCGTGAACTGGAAGGTGCGCTCAAACGCGTGATCGCCCATTCGCACTTCATGGGTCGCGATATCACCATTGAGCTGATCCGCGAGTCCCTGAAGGATTTGTTGGCGCTGCAAGACAAACTGGTCTCTGTGGATAACATTCAGCGCACCGTCGCCGAGTACTACAAGATCAAGATCTCGGATTTGCTGTCCAAACGTCGTTCACGTTCGGTTGCCCGCCCACGTCAGGTCGCCATGGCGTTGTCCAAGGAACTGACCAACCACAGCTTGCCGGAAATCGGTGATGTGTTTGGTGGGCGTGACCACACGACTGTTTTGCACGCCTGCCGCAAGATCAACGAACTTAAGGAATCCGACGCGGACATCCGCGAGGACTACAAGAACCTGCTGCGTACACTGACCACTTGATGAACACCAGCGCAGCTTTTAAGGCAAGGGACTAGACCATGCATTTCACCATTCAACGCGAAGCCCTGTTGAAACCCCTGCAACTGGTCGCAGGCGTCGTCGAGCGCCGACAGACCTTGCCGGTGCTCTCCAACGTGCTGCTGGTTGTCGAAGGCCAGCAATTGTCGCTGACCGGTACCGACCTTGAAGTCGAGCTGGTTGGTCGAGTGCAGCTCGAAGAGCCTGCTGAAACAGGTTCCATCACTGTGCCTGCACGTAAACTGATGGATATCTGCAAAAGCCTGCCGAACGACGCGCTGATCGACATCAAGGTCGATGAACAGAAGCTGGTAGTGAAGGCCGGTCGAAGCCGCTTCACCCTCTCGACCTTGCCAGCCAACGATTTCCCTACTGTGGAAGAAGGTCCGGGTTCGCTGACGTGCAGCCTGGAACAATCCAAACTGCGTCGCCTGATCGAACGCACCAGCTTCGCCATGGCCCAGCAGGACGTACGGTACTACCTCAACGGCATGCTGCTGGAAGTCTCGGCAGGCGTTATTCGCGCCGTGGCCACCGATGGTCACCGCTTGGCGATGTGTTCGATGCAGGCTGATATCGGCCAGCCGGACCGCCATCAGGTGATTGTGCCGCGCAAGGGTATCCTTGAACTGGCACGTTTGCTGACCGAGCCGGACGGTATCGTCAGCATCGTCCTGGGTCAGCACCACATTCGCGCAACTACCGGTGAGTTCACCTTCACCTCGAAATTGGTTGACGGCAAATTCCCGGACTACGAGCGTGTTCTGCCAAAAGGCGGGGACAAGCTGGTGTTGGGTGATCGTCAGGCGCTGCGCGAGGCATTCAGCCGCACGGCGATCCTGTCCAACGAGAAATACCGCGGCATCCGCCTGCAACTGGCCCCTGGTCAGCTGAAGATCCAGGCGAACAACCCGGAGCAGGAGGAAGCGGAAGAAGAAGTTGGCGTAGAGTACAACGGCGGCTCCCTGGAAATCGGCTTTAACGTTAGCTACTTGCTCGACGTATTGGGCGTGATGACCACCGAGCAGGTTCGCCTGATCCTGTCCGACTCTAACAGCAGTGCGCTGGTACAAGAGTCCGACAACGACGACTCGGCCTACGTCGTCATGCCGATGCGCCTGTAATCATGTTCAGCAGAAGCTAGATGTCCTTAAGTCGCGTCTCGGTCACCGCGGTGCGCAATCTGCATCCGGTGACCTTCTCCCCCTCCCCCCGAATCAATATTCTTTACGGCGCCAACGGCAGCGGCAAAACCAGTGTCCTGGAAGCCATTCATCTGCTGGGGCTCGCGCGTTCGTTTCGCAGCACCCGCCTGTTACCTGTCATTCAATACGAACAATTGGCGTGCACGGTATTCGGCCAGGTCGAACTCGCCGAAGGCGGACACAGCGCCTTGGGCATTTCGCGGGACCGCCAGGGGGAGTTCCAGATCCGGATCGACGGGCAGAACGCGCGTAGCGCGGCGCAACTGGCCGAGATCCTGCCGCTGCAATTGATCAACCCGGACAGCTTCCGCTTGCTGGAGGGGGCGCCGAAGATTCGCCGACAGTTCCTCGACTGGGGCGTGTTCCACGTGGAACCTCGGTTCATGTCTACCTGGCAACGCCTGCAGAAGGCCCTGCGCCAGAGAAACTCTTGGCTGCGGCATGGTACACTTGACGCCGTTTCGCAAGCGGTTTGGGACAGGGAGCTGTGCCAGGCCAGCGCTGAAATAGATGAATACCGCCGCGCCTATATCAAAGCCTTGAAACCGGTGTTTGAACAGACCTTGAGCGAACTGGTTGAGCTTGAGGGCCTAACGCTCAGCTATTACCGGGGCTGGGACAAAGACCGTGAACTGAGCGCTGTGCTCGCCGGATCCCTTCAGCGGGATCAGCAGATGGGGCATACCCAGGCAGGACCGCAACGAGCTGATTTGCGCCTCAGATTGGGCGCTCACAATGCCGCGGACATCCTGTCCCGAGGACAGCAAAAGTTGGTGGTCTGCGCATTGCGGATTGCCCAAGGTCACCTGGTCAGCCAGGCCCGACGCGGTCAGTGTATTTATCTGGTGGATGACTTGCCGTCCGAACTGGACGAGCAGCATCGCCGTGCGCTTTGCCGCTTGCTGGAAGACTTACGCTGCCAGGTGTTTATCACCTGTGTAGACCACGAATTATTGAGGGAAGGCTGGCAGACGGAAACGCCAGTCGCCCTGTTCCACGTGGAACAGGGCCGTATCACCCAGACCCACGACCATCGGGAGTGAAGGCATTGAGCGAAGAAAATACGTACGACTCAACGAGCATTAAAGTGCTGAAAGGCCTGGATGCCGTACGCAAACGTCCCGGTATGTACATTGGTGACACCGACGATGGCAGCGGTCTGCACCACATGGTGTTCGAGGTGGTCGATAACTCGATCGACGAAGCGCTCGCCGGCCACTGCGACGACATCAGCATCATCATTCACCCGGATGAATCCATCACCGTCAAAGACAACGGTCGTGGCATCCCGGTAGACGTGCACAAGGAAGAAGGCGTTTCGGCAGCCGAGGTCATCATGACCGTGCTGCACGCCGGCGGTAAGTTCGATGACAACTCCTACAAGGTATCCGGCGGCCTGCACGGTGTAGGCGTGTCGGTAGTGAACGCACTGTCTGAAGAGCTCGTCCTCACCGTTCGCCGTAGCGGCAAGATCTGGGAACAGACCTACGTCCATGGTGTTCCGCAGGAACCGATGAAGATCGTTGGCGACAGCGAAACCACCGGCACCCAGATCCACTTCAAGGCTTCCAGCGAAACCTTCAAGAACATCCACTTCAGCTGGGACATCCTGGCCAAGCGGATTCGTGAACTGTCCTTCCTCAACTCCGGTGTCGGCATCGTCCTCAAGGATGAGCGCAGCGGCAAGGAAGAACTGTTCAAGTACGAAGGCGGCTTGCGCGCGTTCGTTGAATACCTGAACACCAACAAGACCCCGGTCAACCAGGTGTTCCATTTCAACATCCAGCGCGAAGACGGCATCGGCGTAGAAATCGCCCTGCAGTGGAACGACAGCTTCAACGAGAACCTGTTGTGCTTCACCAACAACATTCCGCAGCGCGATGGCGGTACTCACCTGGTGGGTTTCCGTTCCGCCCTGACGCGTAACCTCAATACGTATATCGAAGCCGAAGGCCTGGCGAAGAAGCACAAGGTCGCGACCACCGGTGACGATGCCCGTGAAGGCCTGACCGCGATCATTTCGGTAAAAGTGCCGGATCCGAAGTTCAGCTCCCAGACCAAGGACAAGCTGGTTTCTTCCGAAGTGAAGACCGCGGTCGAACAGGAAATGGGCAAGTACTTCTCCGACTTCCTGCTGGAAAACCCGAACGAAGCCAAGCTGGTTGTCGGCAAGATGATCGACGCGGCACGTGCTCGTGAAGCGGCGCGCAAGGCCCGTGAGATGACCCGCCGCAAAGGCGCGCTGGACATCGCCGGCCTGCCGGGCAAACTGGCTGACTGCCAGGAAAAGGACCCTGCCCTCTCCGAACTGTACCTCGTGGAAGGTGACTCTGCTGGCGGCTCCGCCAAGCAGGGACGCAACCGCAAGACCCAGGCGATCCTCCCGCTCAAGGGTAAGATCCTGAACGTCGAGAAGGCACGTTTCGACAAGATGATCTCGTCCCAGGAAGTGGGCACCTTGATCACCGCGCTCGGCTGCGGCATCGGTCGCGAAGAGTACAACATCGACAAGTTGCGTTATCACAACATCATCATCATGACCGATGCTGACGTCGACGGTTCGCACATTCGTACCCTGCTGCTGACGTTCTTCTTCCGTCAGCTCCCAGAGTTGATCGAGCGCGGCTACATCTATATTGCCCAGCCACCGCTGTACAAGGTCAAGAAGGGCAAGCAAGAGCAATACATCAAAGACGACGACGCCATGGAAGAGTACATGACGCAGTCGGCCCTGGAAGATGCGAGCCTGCACCTGAATGAAGAGGCACCGGGTATCTCCGGCGAAGCCCTTGAGCGCCTGGTGAATGACTTCCGCCTGGTGATGAAGACCCTCAAGCGTCTGTCGCGCCTGTACCCACAGGAACTGACCGAGCACTTCATCTACCTGCCGGCCGTGAGCCTGGAGCAACTGTCCGATCACGCAGCGATGCAGGATTGGCTGGCCCAGTATGAAGTGCGTCTGCGCACCGTCGAGAAGTCTGGCCTGGTCTACAAGGCCAGCCTGCGTGAAGACCGTGAGCGTAATGTCTGGCTGCCAGAGGTCGAGCTGATCTCCCACGGCCTGTCGAACTACGTCACGTTCAACCGTGACTTCTTCGGTAGCAACGACTACAAGACCGTCGTATCACTGGGCGCTCAGTTGAGCACTCTGCTCGACGATGGAGCGTACATCCAGCGTGGCGAGCGTAAGAAAGCGGTCACCGAGTTCAAGGAAGCCCTGGAATGGTTGATGGCTGAAAGCACCAAGCGCCACACCATTCAGCGATACAAAGGACTGGGTGAAATGAACCCGGACCAGCTGTGGGAAACCACCATGGACCCAAGCGTTCGCCGGATGCTGAAAGTAACCATCGAGGACGCCATTGGCGCGGACCAGATCTTCAACACCCTGATGGGTGATGCGGTCGAGCCTCGCCGTGACTTCATCGAAAGCAACGCCCTGGCGGTTTCCAACCTGGATTTCTGATCCCGGTTCAATCGCCAAACGAAAAAGGCCAACGTCGCGCGTTGGCCTTTTTTGTGGAAAAAAGTAAATCCTCTGCAAGTGTGAAACACCCACATTACAGGCATAAAAAAACCGGCTATATCAGCCGGTTTTTTTGCGCCCAAAAAAAACTTATGCACGTTTTTTGGTTTTTTTACGGTTTAAGAAATATCTATATAAATCATCAAGTTAGAATCAAAAAACAGCACTTTTCTCACAAACGGTACACAGGTTATCCACAGAACCTCAGACAGCCACCTGATCGTTGGCAGCAGGTGCTTGTGGAGTCGGTGGCAGAGAGCCCATTTCCCGCTGCATCTGCTCGTTCCAGGCCTGAACCCGATCGTTCAAATCGGCGATGGCGCGTGGTCCGCTTCCTTCGGCATACATCGGCGCGCCGATGATCACGGTGATGACACCCTGCTTCTTCGCCCAACCGTTTTTTGGCCAGAACTTGCCAGCGTTGTGTGCAATCGGCAGCACCGGTAGCTCGGCATTAACGGCCAACGCCGTACCGCCTCGCGAGAATTTGCCGATGGTGCCGTAGGGAACGCGCGTGCCTTCGGGGAAAATCAGCACCCAGACGTTATCCTTGAGCAATTCATCGCCTTTCTTGGCGACGTGCTTGAGTGCCGCTTTCGGGTTGTCCCGATCGATGGCGATCGGGCGCAGCATGGCCATGGCCCAGCCGAAAAAAGGCACGTAGAGCAGTTCGCGCTTGAGGACCTGGCTCAAGGGCTCGAAATAGGCCGAGAGAAAGAAAGTCTCCCAGGTGCTCTGGTGGTTCGACTGAATCACGCAGGGCTGTGCCGGAACATTTTCGGCACCCTTCACTTCGTAGCGAATGCCCAGGAACACCTTGCTCAGCCACAAGGCGCAGCGGCACCAATACACGTTGATGAACCGATAGCGCGCCTTGAACGGCAGAAAGGGCGCGATAAAAAAACTCAGGCTGCACCACAGCAGGGAACTGGTGCCCAGCAGCAGGTAAAAGAGAAATGTTCTGATGGCCTGCAGTATCGACATGGCGACGTTTACCGTTACGGGCACTGCCCGACTGTTCAAGCGCACTCCCGATCTGTCGAAAGCGCTCTAATTGTGGATAAGTTCTGCGGCAATCGCCGCCAGATCGTCGAAAATCAAAGTGCCTGACGGTAGGGTCTTGCCCAAAGTCTTTTCGCCTTTCCCGGTCTTAACTAAAACTGGCTGAGAATCGACGGCTTTGGCGGCTTCCAGGTCACCGAGACTATCGCCGACAAACCATAGATCAGTCAGCGATACGTTGTAATGTGCGGCGATGCTTTTCAACATCCCGGGTTTGGGTTTACGGCAATCGCAGCCGTCGTCCGGCCCGTGCGGGCAGTAGACGATCAGGCCGACTTCACCACCCTGCTCGGCCACCAGTGAGCGCAAGCGCTCGTGCATGGCGTCGAGGGTGGCGAGATCGTAATAGCCGCGAGCGATGCCCGACTGGTTGGTGGCAACCGCCACCGTCCAGCCAGCCTTGCTCAACTGCGCGATGGCTTCGATCGAACCGGGGAGTGGAATCCACTCCTCCACCGACTTGATGTAAGCGTCGGAGTCGTAATTGATCACCCCGTCCCGATCGAGAATCAGCAGTTTCAAACAGTCTTACCCCAGCAACGAAATATCGGCGACGCCGAGGAACAAGCCACGCAAGCGCGCCAGCAGTGCATAACGGTTGGCGCGCACATTGGCGTCTTCCGCATTGACCATCACCGCTTCGAAGAACGCATCCACCGGCTCGCGCAATGCAGCCAGGCGAGCCAGCGATTCACTGTACTGACGTGCCGCGGCCATAGGCTGGACAGCCTGGTCAGCCTGCTGGATCGCCGAGTACAGGGAGAACTCGTTGGCATTGTCGAAGTACTTGGCTTCCACCACGGTCGGCACCGAGCCTTCGACCTTGCTCAGCAAGTTCGATACGCGCTTGTTCACCGCCGCCAGGGCCGCCGCTTCCGGCAACTTGCGGAAAGCCTGCACCGCTTGCACGCGCTGGTCGAAGTCCAGGGCCGAGCCCGGGTTCAAGGCACGAACCGACAGGTAGGTGGCCACATCGACGCCTTCATCCTCATAACGAGCACGCAGACGGTCGAAGATGAATTCCAGTACGGCATCGTTGAGGCCGGCAGCCTTGACCTTGGAACCGAACGCGTTCACGGCGAAAGCCACGGCGTCGTTCAGGTCCAGATCCAGTTGTTTCTCGATCAGGATACGCAGCACGCCCAGTGCGGCACGGCGCAGGGCATAGGGGTCTTTGCTACCGGTCGGCAGCATGCCGATCCCGAAAATCCCCACGAGGGTGTCGAGCTTGTCGGCGATGGCCACGGCCGCACCGGTCAGGGTGGCAGGCAATTCGGCACCGGCACCGCGCGGCATGTATTGCTCGTTCAGTGCCAGGGCGACATCTTCCGGCTCGCCGTCATTGAGGGCGTAGTAGTAGCCGGCGACACCTTGCATCTCCGGGAACTCGCCGACCATTTCGGTGGCCAGGTCGCATTTCGACAGCAAGCCTGCACGAGCGGCCCACGAAGCGTTGCCGCCGATGCGCGCAGCGATGTAGGCGGCGAGCTTGGAAACGCGCTCGGCCTTGTCGTAGACGCTGCCGAGTTTTTCCTGGAACACCACGTTCTGCAGACGCTGGTTGAATTCTTCGAGCTTCTGCTTCTTGTCTTGCTTGAAGAAGAACTCGGCGTCAGTCAGGCGTGGGCGAACCACTTTTTCGTTACCGGCGATGATCTGCTGCGGGTCTTTGCTTTCGATGTTGGCCACGGTAATGAAACGTGGCAGCAACTTGCCTTCAGCATCCAGCAGGCAGAAGTACTTCTGGTTATCCTGCATGGTGGTGATCAGCGCTTCTTGCGGCACGTCGAGGAAACGCTCCTCGAACGAGCACACCAGCGGCACCGGCCACTCGACCAGCGCGGTCACTTCATCGAGCAAGGCTGGTGGAACGATTGCCGTGCCTTCCTGGCGGGTGGCCAGCTCTTCGGTGCGCTTGCTGATGATGTCGCGACGCTCGTTGGCGTCGGCCAGCACGTAAGCGGCACGCAGGTCGGCCAGGTAGCTGGACGGCGAACCGATGCGAACGCTTTCTGGATGGTGGAAGCGGTGACCACGGGAATCGCGGCCGGACTTCTGGGCAAGGATGGTGCAATCGATGACCTGGTCGCCGAGCAGCATCACCAGCCATTGGGTCGGACGCACGAATTCTTCCTTGCGCGCACCCCAACGCATGCGTTTAGGGATCGGCAGGTCGTTCAACGAATCTTCGACGATGGTCGGCAGCAGGCTCGCGGTCGGCTTGCCGGCAATGCTCTGGCTGTAACGCAGTTTCGGACCGCTCTGATCGATTTCGCTCAGGTCGACCCCGCATTTCTTGGCAAAGCCCAGTGCCGCTTGAGTCGGGTTGCCTTCGGCATCGAACGCGGCCTGGCGTGGCGGGCCATCGAGGTTGATGCTGCGATCCGGCTGCTGGGTGGCCAGCGAGGTGATCAGCACCGCCAGACGGCGTGGCGCGGCGTATACGGTTTTGGTCTCGTAGTTCAGGCCGGCAGCTTGCAGGCCCTTGTCGATACCGGCAAGGAATGCCTCGGCCAGGGTGTTCAGGGCCTTGGGTGGCAGTTCTTCAGTGCCCAATTCAACCAGAAAATCCAGAGCACTCATTGTGCAGCCTCCAGCTTGGCCAGTACTTCGTCACGCAGGTCCGGGGTCGCCATCGGGAAGCCCAGCTTGGCGCGAGCCAGCAGGTAGGCTTGCGCAACGGAACGCGCCAGGGTGCGAACACGCAGGATGTATTGCTGACGCGCAGTCACGGAAATCGCCCGGCGCGCATCCAGCAGGTTGAAGGTGTGGGACGCCTTCAACACCATTTCGTAGCTTGGCAACGGCAGCGGCTGGTCGAGTTCGATCAGGCGCTTGGCTTCGCTTTCGTAGAAATCGAACAATTCGAACAGCTTCTCGACGTTGGCGTGTTCAAAGTTGTAGGTCGACTGCTCCACTTCATTCTGGTGGAACACGTCGCCGTAGGTCACTTTGCCGAACGGACCGTCAGCCCAGACCAGGTCGTAGACCGAATCCACGCCTTGCAGGTACATGGCCAGGCGCTCTAGGCCGTAAGTGATCTCGCCGGTTACCGGGTAGCATTCGATGCCGCCCGCTTGCTGGAAGTAGGTGAACTGGGTCACTTCCATGCCGTTGAGCCAGACTTCCCAGCCCAGACCCCAGGCGCCGAGGGTCGGCGATTCCCAGTTGTCTTCGACGAACCGAATGTCATGCACCAATGGGTCCAGGCCCACGTGCTTGAGGGAGCCCAGATACAGTTCCTGGAAGTTGTCCGGGTTCGGCTTGAGCACCACCTGGAACTGGTAGTAGTGCTGCAGACGGTTCGGGTTTTCGCCGTAGCGGCCGTCAGTCGGGCGACGACTTGGCTGTACATAAGCGGCGTTCCAGGTTTCCGGGCCAATGGCGCGCAGGAATGTAGCGGTGTGGAAAGTGCCGGCGCCTACTTCCATATCGTAGGGCTGAAGTACCACACAACCTTGCTCGGCCCAGTATTGCTGGAGGGCGAGGATCAAGTCTTGGAAGGTACGCACGGCTGGCGTAGGCTGGCTCACGAAATTCACCTGTTTCTTGGGCTGCGATTTAAAGAGCGGGAGTATACCCGATTCGTTGCTGCGCACGCCCCCTGGAGCCCTATGCCACGCTGCTTTTGGTGTACCGAAGATCCGCTGTACATGGCTTATCACGATCAGGAGTGGGGCACGCCGCTACGCGATGCGCAGGCATTGTTCGAGTTGCTTTTGCTCGAAGGGTTCCAGGCCGGCCTTTCCTGGATCACCGTGTTGCGCAAGCGCGAGCATTATCGCCGGGTGATGTACGGCTTCGACGTCCAGCGCGTGGCGCAGATGAGCGACGCGGAAATCGATGAACTGATGCTCGACCCGGGGATCATCCGCAATCGCCTCAAGCTCAACGCGGCCCGACGCAATGCCCAGGCCTGGATGGCACTGGAGGATCCGGTGGCGTTTCTCTGGTCCTTTGTCGGCGGTGTGCCGAAGATCAATCATTTCAAGGATCGCAGCGAAGTGCCGGCGATCACACCCGAGGCAGTGGAGATGAGCAAAGGCTTGAAAAAGGCCGGGTTCACCTTCGTTGGCCCGACCATTTGCTACGCACTGATGCAGGCATCGGGCATGGTCATGGACCACACCCGCGATTGCGATCGCTACGCGATGCTGGTCAACGGCGGTTAGAATGGCCGCCTCGCGCACAGCACAAGATCAGGAGTGACCTGTGGATAAGTTGAAAGGCGCCTTGCTGGTAGGCGCTCTGCGGCTGTTTGCCCTGCTTCCGTGGCGGGCCGTTCAAGCCGTGGGCTCGGCGATAGGCTGGGTCATGTGGAAAACCCCGAACCGTTCCCGCGATGTGGTGCGGATCAATCTGTCCAAGTGCTTTCCCGATATGGACCCCGCCGAGCGTGAGCGCCTGGTGGGCCAGAGCTTGCGGGACATTGGCAAGTCCCTGACTGAAAGCGCCTGTGCCTGGATCTGGCCGGCCCAGCGCTCCATCGACCTGGTCCGCGAGGTGGAAGGCCTCGACGTATTGAAAGACGCCCTCGCCTCCGGCAAAGGCGTGGTGGGCATCACCAGTCACCTGGGCAACTGGGAAGTGCTCAACCATTTCTACTGCAGCCAGTGCAAACCGATCATTTTCTATCGCCCGCCAAAATTGAAGGCGGTGGATGAGTTGCTGCAAAAGCAACGGGTTCAACTGGGCAACAAGGTGGCCGCTTCCACCAAGGAAGGCATCCTCAGTGTGATCAAGGAAGTGCGCAGAGGTGGTGCGGTGGGTATTCCAGCCGACCCGGAACCGGCCGAATCCGCGGGGATCTTCGTGCCGTTCTTCGCCGTACAGGCGCTGACCAGCAAGTTTGTGCCGAACATGCTCGCCGGTGGCAAAGCGGTGGGCGTGTTCCTGCATGCCCTGCGGTTGCCGGACGGTTCGGGCTACAAGGTGATCCTGGAAGCCGCGCCCGAGGCCATGTACAGCACCGATACCGCCACTTCTTGCGCAGCCATGAGCCAGGTCGTCGAGCGCTATGTGCGGGCGTATCCGAGCCAGTACATGTGGAGCATGAAGCGCTTCAAGAAGCGTCCTGCGGGTGAAGAACGCTGGTACTGAACCGGATGGCTTGGGCTGTCTGCAGTCAGTGCGCCTGACGGTCGAGTTTCTTCAGAAACACAGTCATTTCTTTTTCGGCCTGTTTGTCGCCGTGGTTTCGGGCGGCTTCCAGGCCTTTCTCCCAGGCTTGTCGCGCAGCCGCGACATCCGCCAGCGCCAGATGAGCCTTGCCTAACAGCTTCCAGGCGGCCGAGTACTTCGGATCGATCTCGACGCAGCGCTGGAAATGTTCGACGGCCTTGGCGTTTTCCCCAAGATCCAGGTAACCCTTGCCCAGGCCGAAGCGCAGTAATGAGTTATCCACACCCTTGGCGAGCATTTTTTCCAGGGATTCGATCATGGGTGACACCTCTTATGATCGTTCCCACGCTCTACGTGGGAACGCCTCAATGGACGCTCTGCGTCCGCTTTGGGACGCGGAGCGTCCCGGGCTGTATTTCCCCACAAAGATCGTGGGAATGATCGTCAGAAGAAGCTGAGTCCAACGTGGAACAGCTTTTCCACATCGCGAATGTGCTTTTTATCCACAAGGAACAGGATCACATGGTCGCCGGCGGCGATCACGGTGTCATCGTGCGCGATAATGACCTCTTCATCGCGAATAATCGCGCCAATCGTCGTGCCCGGTGGCAAGCCGATGTTTTCGATGGCCTTGCCGATCACCTTGCTCGATTTCGCGTCCCCGTGGGCAATCGCCTCGATGGCTTCCGCAGCACCGCGGCGCAACGAGTGCACGCTGACGATATCACCGCGCCGCACGTGCGCCAGCAAGGTACCGATGGTCGCCAGTTGCGGGCTGATGGCGATGTCGATGTCGCCGCCCTGGATCAGGTCGACGTAGGCCGGGTTATTGATGATGGTCATCACCTTCTTAGCGCCCAAGCGCTTGGCCAGCAGCGACGACATGATGTTGGCCTCGTCGTCGTTGGTCAGGGCCAGGAAGATGTCCGCGTCGGCGATGTTCTCTTCCAGCAGCAGGTCACGGTCCGAAGCGCTGCCCTGCAACACCACGGTGCTGTCGAGGGTGTCCGAGAGATGTCGGCAGCGTGCCGGATTCATCTCGATGATCTTCACTTGGTAACGGCTTTCAATGGCTTCGGCCAGGCGTTCGCCGATTTGCCCGCCACCGGCGATGACGATGCGCTTGTAGGTCTCGTCGAGACGGCGCATTTCACTCATGACCGCGCGAATGTTCGCCCGAGCGGCGATGAAAAACACTTCGTCGTCCGCTTCGATCACCGTATCGCCCTGGGGCAGGATCGGTCGGTCGCGACGGAAAATGGCGGCCACGCGGGTTTCGACATTCGGCATGTGTTCACGCAGCTGGCGCAGTTGCTGACCCACCAGCGGCCCACCGTAATAGGCCCGCACCGCAACCAACTGCGCCTTGCCCTCGGCGAAGTCGATCACCTGCAAGGCGCCCGGATGCTGGATCAGGCGCTTGATGTAGTTGGTGACCACTTGCTCGGGGCTGATCAGCACATCCACCGGGATCGCTTCGTTGTCGAACAATTCGTTGCGGGTCAGGTACGCCGCTTCACGCACGCGGGCGATCTTGGTCGGTGTATGGAAAAGGGTATGGGCAACCTGGCAGGCCACCATATTGGTTTCATCGCTGCTGGTCACGGCGACCAGCATGTCGGCATCATCGGCGCCAGCCTGGCGCAGAATACTGGGCAGCGAACCGCGGCCTTGTACCGTACGGATGTCCAGTCGGTCGCCGAGGTCACGCAGGCGTTCGCCATCGGTGTCGACCACGGTAATGTCATTCGCTTCGCTTGCCAGGTGCTCCGCCAGCGAACCGCCGACCTGCCCCGCTCCGAGGATGATGATTTTCATCCAGTCACTCCGTTGAATCCGTTTAGCCGCGTGCGGCGGCGATCTTGATCAGCTTGGCGTAGTAGAACCCGTCGTGACCACCTTCCTGGGCGAGCAATTGCCGACCATGGAGTTGCTTGATCCCGGCCGTCGTGGCCAGGTCCAGTTCGCGGGCGCCCGGGGTGCGAGCGAGGAAGGCCTCGATCACTTCGGTGTTTTCGGTCGGCAGCGTGGAACAGGTGGCATAGAGCAGGATGCCGCCGACTTCCAGCGTCATCCACAGGGCGTCCAGCAATTCACCTTGCAGCAACGCCAGCGCAGCGATGTCATCGGGCTGGCGAGTCAGCTTGATGTCCGGGTGACGGCGAATCACGCCGGTGGCCGAGCACGGTGCATCGAGGAGGATGCGCTGGAAGGGCTTGCCGTCCCACCAGGTGGCGGTGTCGCGGCCGTCGGCGGCGATCAGTTCGGCGCTCAATTTCAGGCGTTCGAGGTTCTCGCGCACCCGCACCAGGCGTTTGGCTTCAAGGTCCACGGCGACGACGCCGGCCAGTTTGGGTTCGGCTTCGAGGATATGGCAGGTCTTGCCGCCGGGTGCACAGCAAGCGTCGAGCACGCGTTGGCCCGGCGCCAGGTCCAGCAAATCGGCAGCCAGTTGTGCCGCTTCGTCCTGCACGCTGATCCAGCCTTCGGCGAAGCCTGGCAGGCTGCGCACGTCGGCGGCTGCATCGAGGATGATGCCATCGCGGCTGTAAACGCATGCATTGGCGGCGATACCCGCTTCACTGAGCAGGCCAAGGTAGGCCTCACGGCTGTGATGGCGGCGGTTGACCCGCAGAATCATGGGCGGGTGCGCGTTGTTCGCCGTGCAAATGGCTTCCCATTGCTCGGGCCAGAAGGCTTTGAGCGATTTTTGCAGCCAGCGCGGGTGGGCGGTGCGCACTACCGGGTCGTGTTCCAGCTCGGTCAGCAGGGTTTCGCTTTCCCGTTGCGCGCGGCGCAGTACGGCATTGAGCAAGGCCTTGGCCCAGGGTTTTTTCAGCTTGTCGGCGCAACCCACGGTTTCGCCGATCGCGGCGTGGGGAGGGACTCGGGTGTAGAGCAGTTGGTAGAGGCCCACTAGCAAGAGCGCCTCAACATCGGCGTCGGCAGCCTTGAACGGTTTCTGCAGCAGCTTGGCCGCCAGCGCGGATAAGCGCGGCTGCCAGCGAGCGGTGCCGAACGCCAGATCCTGGGTGAAACCGCGATCACGGTCTTCGACTTTGTCCAGTTGTGTCGGCAATTAACTGTTGAGGGAAGCTTTGCCGCTCAGGACAGCGGCGAGTGCCTTGGCGGCGGCCAAACGCGGGTTCATTGAGCGTCCACCGCTTGACCGAGGACGGTGCCGATGGCGAATTTCTCACGACGGCTGTTGAACAGGTCGCTAAAGTTCAGCGCCTTGCCACCGGGCAATTGCAGGCGGGTCAGGCACAGGGCCTGCTGACCGCAGGCAACGATCAGCCCGTCTTTGCTGGCAGCAAGAATTTCCCCCGCTGTGCCCTGCCCTTCGGCCACGTTCGCCGCCAGCACTTTCAACGCTTCGCCGTTCAGTGTGCTGTGGGTGATCGGCCAAGGATTGAAAGCGCGAACCAGACGCTCCAGCTCAAGCGCTGGACGCGTCCAGTCGATGCGCGCCTCATCCTTGTTCAATTTGTGTGCGTAGGTGGCCAGGCTGTCGTCCTGCACTTCACCTTCCAGCGTACCGGCGGCGAGGCCGGCAATCGCCTGGAGCACGGCGGGCGGACCCATTTCGGCCAGACGGTCGTGCAGGCTGCCACCGGTATCCTGGGCGCTGATCGGCGTGATGACTTTCAGCAGCATCGGCCCGGTGTCGAGGCCGGCTTCCATGCGCATTACCGTCACGCCGCTTTCGCTGTCACCGGCTTCGACGGCACGCTGGATCGGCGCCGCACCGCGCCAGCGAGGCAGCAGGGACGCGTGGCTATTGATGCAACCCAGGCGCGGAATATCCAGCACCACCTGCGGCAGGATCAGGCCGTAGGCAACCACCACCATCAAGTCCGGCTTCAGTGCGGCCAATTCGGCCTGGGCGTCGGCATTGCGCAAGGTCGGGGGTTGCAATACCGCAATATTGTTTTCAAGGGCGAGTTGCTTGACCGGGCTCGGCATCAGCTTTTGCCCGCGACCCGCCGGACGATCCGGCTGGGTGTAGACCGCAACGATCTCGTAAGGGCTGTCGAGCAGGGCCTTGAGGTGTTCGGCGGCGAATTCCGGGGTGCCGGCAAAGACAATGCGCAGTGGCTCAGTCATGAAAGCTCTCGATTACAAAGCATCTTGAAAAGAAAAAGGCTTGCCGCAGCAAGCCTTTGAAGAGGGGCATCAAGCATTCTGGCGGTGAAGTTTTTCCAGTTTCTTCTTGATACGGTCACGTTTGAGCGTGGACAGGTAGTCGACGAACAATTTGCCGTTGAGGTGGTCGCATTCGTGCTGGATGCAAACGGCGAGCAGGCCTTCGGCGATCAGTTCGTATGGCTGGCCATCGCGGTCCAGGGCCTTGACCTTGACCTTTTGCGGGCGATCGACGTTTTCGTAGAAACCCGGCACCGAGAGGCAGCCTTCCTGGTATTGCTCCATCTCGTCGGTCAGGGGCTCGAACTCGGGGTTGATGAACACCCGTGGTTCGGTGCGGTCTTCGGAGAGGTCCATCACGACGATACGTTTGTGCACGTTGACCTGGGTCGCGGCGAGGCCGATGCCTGGCGCTTCATACATTGTTTCAAACATATCATCGACCAGCTGACGCACTTCGTCGTCCACTACGGTCACTGTCTTGGCGATCGTACGCAGGCGCGGGTCAGGGAATTCGAGGATGTTTAAAATGGCCATAAGCTTTGATTACTGCACGTGTGAAGTAAAGTCGGGTCGATGGCCTGGCTGCTCCGGAGAAGATGCAGGCTACCGTTGTAAAACGTAGCTCCCTTCTTTTCATAAGCAAGCGGGGAGCGAGCCACCGAGGGCTCTGGCGTTTTACGCGAACGTACATAATAAAGGGATTCATCGCATGAGGAAATCACTACTCGCCCTGCTCCTTCTGGCCTCGGCAGGTTTTGCGCACGGGCAAGTGCAACTTCGGGAGGGTTTTCCACAGCAGTACACCGTCGCTGCGGGCGACACACTTTGGGACATATCGGGTAAGTACCTGCGTGAGCCCTGGCAGTGGCCGCAACTCTGGCAGGTCAATCCACAGGTTGAAAACCCGAATCTCATCTACCCCGGGGACACGCTATCGCTGGTCTACGTCAACGGCCAACCACGATTGACCCTTAACCGCGGCACCTCGCGAGGCACCATTAAGCTTTCGCCACAGGTGCGTAGCAGCCCGGTGGCCGACGCCATACCGAGCATCCCGCTGAAATCGATCAACAGCTTTTTGCTGAGTAACCGCATCGTCGACAACGCCGAGGATTTCGACAAGGCGCCTTATATCGTTGCCGGTGATGCCGAACGCGTACTCAGCGGCACCGGCGACCGTATCTTCGCCCGCGGCCTCGTCGACCCGGCTCAACCGGTGTACGGCATTTTTCGTCAGGGCAAGGTCTACACCGATCCGCAGACCCAGGAATTCCTGGGCATCAACGCCGATGACATAGGCGGTGGCGAGATCGTCGCCACTGAAGGTGACGTCGCGACGCTGGTGCTGCAACGCACCACCCAGGAGGTGCGCCTCGGCGATCGCCTGTTCAGCGGCGAAGAACGTTCGATCAATTCGACGTTCATGCCGAGCGCTCCCGACACCCAGGTCAATGGCCTGATCATCGATGTACCGCGCGGGGTCACGCAGATCGGTGCACTGGATGTAGTCACCTTGAACAAGGGGAAACGCGACGGCCTGACCGAAGGGAATGTCCTGGTAGTGATGAAAACCGGCGAAACCGTGCGTGACCGGATCACCGGCCAGCCATTGAAAATTCCGGATGAACGCGCCGGTCTTCTGATGGTTTTTCGCACCTACGACAAGCTCAGCTATGGACTGGTGCTGAAGGCCTCGCGTTCTTTGGCGGTGCTGGACAAGGTGCGGAATCCTTAGCGGACTTCACAAGTTACCAACAGAGTTATCCACAGCTTATTCCCATTTCGATGGGGGCTCATAACGATCAAGGATGATCCATGTCGATACCCGCTGTTTCATCGGTTTCCCCTGCGGAACTGGAAGCCCGTTTACGTCTGCACCGGTTACCGGAACTTGGTCCGGCGCGTTTCCGGAAATTGCTGGAAGCCTTCGGTTCGGCGTCCAAAGCCATCAGTGCACCCGCCAGTGCGTGGCGAGCGTTGGGCTTGCCGCAGGTGTGTGGCGAGGCCCGGCGCGCCCCTGAAATTCGTGACGGCGCCAGCCACGCATTGGCCTGGATAGAGCGTCAGGACCAGCATTTACTGATGTGGGACCAGCCCGACTACCCGGCGCTGCTGGCGCAAATCAGCGACGCGCCACCGTTGTTGTTCGTGGCGGGCGATCCGCAGATCCTGGAAAAACCGCAGTTAGCGATGGTCGGCAGTCGTCGTGCTTCACGGCCAGGCATGGACATCGCTGCCGCGTTTTCTCGCAGCCTGGCGGGTGCCGGGTTTGTCATCACCAGTGGTCTGGCCCTGGGGATCGATGCAGCCGCGCACCAGGCGGCACTGGATGTTGGCGGGCGAACGGTCGGGGTACTTGGCACGGGACTCGAAAATTTTTATCCACAGCGCAATCGGCGACTGGCGGACGCAATGATCGCATCGGGCAGCGCGGTGCTCTCGGAGTTTCCGCTGGACGCCGCTCCGAGCGCCAGCAACTTCCCCCGACGCAACCGGATCATCAGCGGTTTGTCCCTCGGCGTGCTGGTGGTCGAAGCCAGTGTTGCCAGTGGTTCATTGATCACGGCCAGGCTGGCGGCGGAACAGGGGCGCGAGGTGTATGCGATTCCAGGGTCGATTCATCATCCCGGTGCTCGCGGTTGCCATCAGTTGATCCGCGACGGCGCCGTGCTGGTGGAAACCATCGAGCATATCCTCGAAGCCTTGCGCGGCTGGCAGCAGCTACCGTTTTCAACAGAAACACTCGCAACCGTAACGAGTCATCCGCTACTTGTACTGCTCCACGCGGCCCCCCACACCAGTGAAGCACTGGCCGATGCCAGCGGTTGGACCTTGCCCAAGGTCCTGGCGACGTTGACGGAGCTGGAAATGGATGGCCGCGCAGTCTGCGAAAACGGGCGCTGGTTTGCGCGGGTAAGCTAGGTTTTACAAGGAAGATCGGTAAACTGCGCAGAGCCTTATTCTGGAGAATTTTTCATGGTCAACAGTTGGCGTGTGCAGCAAGCCGCACGAGCAATTCGCGCAGGGGCGGTGATTGCCTACCCAACCGAAGCTGTCTGGGGTCTGGGTTGCGACCCATGGGATGAAGAGGCAGTGGATCGTTTGCTGCTGATCAAGGGGCGGTCCGTGGACAAGGGCCTGATACTGGTGGCTGACAATATCCGCCAGTTCGACTTCCTCTTTGACGATTTTCCCGAGCTGTGGATGGATCGTATGGCCAGTACCTGGCCGGGGCCGAACACCTGGTTGGTGCCGCATCAGAACATGTTGCCGCAGTGGATTACCGGTGTGCATGAAACGGTGGCGTTGCGGGTCAGCGATCACCCGCAGGTGCGGGAATTATGCGCACTGGTCGGGCCGTTGGTGTCGACGTCCGCCAACCCCCAGGGCCGGCCGGCAGCGCGCACGCGGATTCGCGTGGAGCAGTATTTCCGTGGTCAGGTTGATCTGGTGTTGGGTGGGAACCTGGGTGGGCGCAAGAACCCGAGTGTTATCCGGGATCTGGCGACCGGGCATGTTGTGCGCCCCGATTAAGACCGAGGTGACCCCATTCGCGAGCAAGCCCGCTCCCACATTTGATTAGTGTCGAACACCAATTCTGTGGTCACTGAAGATCCAATGTGGGAGCGGGCTTGCACGCGAAGAGGCCTTCAAGGCAATAAAATTACCGATCCGGTCGTACGCCGCGCGGACAACTCGGTCTGCGCCTTCGCTGCGTCCGCCAGTGGATAACGCTGGCTGATATCCACTTTCACTTTGCCGCTGATGATCATCTCGAACAGCTCATCGGCCATACGCTGCAGGTTTTCCGCGTTATTGGCGTAGGTCGCCAGCGTCGGCCGAGTGACGTACAACGAGCCTTTCCCCGCCAGAATCCCCAGGTTCACCCCGTCCACCGCCCCGGACGCATTGCCGAAGCTCACGACCAGCCCACGGGGCGCCGCGCAGTCTAGAGAGGTCAGCCAAGTGTCCTTGCCGACGCCGTCGTACACCACCGGGACCTTTTTGCCGTCAGTCAATTCCAGTACGCGTTGCGCGACGTTTTCATGGCTGTAGTCGATGGTCGCCCAGGCACCATTGGCCTTGGCCAGCGCGGCTTTCTGCGCCGAGCTCACGGTGCCGATCAACTTGACGCCCAAGGCCTTGGCCCATTGGCAGGCCAGGGAACCGACGCCACCGGCAGCGGCGTGGAACAGGATGGTCTCGCCACCCTTGAGTTCATAGGTCTGGCGCAGCAAGTACTGCACGGTCAGGCCCTTGAGCATCACACCCGCGGCCTGCTCGAAGCTGATGGCGTCCGGAAGGTGTACCAGGTTGGCCTCGGGCAAGACGTGGACCTCGCTGTAGGCACCCAACGGGCCGCTGCCGTAAGCTACGCGATCGCCGACTTTGAATCGGGTCACTTCGCTACCGACCGCTTCGACAACGCCCGCGCCTTCCGAACCGACACCCGATGGCAGGGCCGGTGGCGGATAGAGGCCGCTGCGGTAATAGGTGTCGATGAAGTTCAGGCCGATGGCCTTGTTGGTCACGCGAACCTGCTGCGGGCCGGGTTCGGAGGGCTGATAATCGACATACTCAAGCACTTCGGGGCCACCATGGGCACGGAACTGGATACGCTTTGCCATCTGCACTCTCCTGAGATTGTTTTACCAAGCGCCCTATGGGACTGCGAAGCGTGATCTGCGTCAACTGCGACGAGCGCTTCGGCGGTGGTATGCTACGCGCCCATTTGCGCAGGCTGGCTCCTGTGGAGCGCCGCGTAGCTTTGCCCGATCCAAGGTGATGCCATGACTACCCGCACCGAGGCCGTTAAAGCCTACCTGCTCGATCTGCAAGACCGTATTTGCGCTGCCCTGGAGGCCGAAGACGGCGGTACGCGCTTCGTCGAAGACGCCTGGACCCGGCCTGCCGGCGGTGGCGGACGCACCCGAGTGGTCGAAAATGGCGCGGTCATCGAAAAAGGCGGCGTCAACTTTTCCCACGTCTTCGGCAGCGGTTTGCCACCGTCGGCCAGTGCCCACCGGCCGGAACTGGCCGGACGCGGTTTCGAGGCCCTGGGTGTGTCGCTGGTGATCCACCCGCACAACCCGCATGTACCGACTTCCCACGCCAACGTGCGGTTTTTCATCGCCGAAAAAGAAGGTGAAGAGCCGGTCTGGTGGTTTGGCGGCGGCTTCGACCTGACACCGTACTACGGCAATGAAGAAGATTGCGTGCACTGGCACCGCGTCGCCGAACAGGCCTGTGCGCCTTTCGGTGCGGACGTCTACCCGCGTTACAAGGCCTGGTGCGACAGCTACTTCTACATCAAGCATCGCCACGAACCGCGGGGAATCGGCGGCTTGTTTTTCGATGACCTGAATGAGTGGGATTTCGACACCAGCTTCGCGTTCATGCGTGCTATCGGTGACGCCTACATCGAGGCGTACCTGCCCATCGTGCAGCGCCGCAAAAACGACGCCTATACCGCCAAGCAGCGGGAGTTCCAGGAGTACCGTCGTGGGCGTTACGTCGAATTCAACCTGGTCTACGACCGTGGCACCTTGTTCGGGCTGCAATCGGGCGGTCGCACCGAGTCGATTCTCATGTCGCTGCCGCCGCAAGTTCGCTGGGGTTACGACTGGAAAGCCGAGCCTGGCAGCGAAGAAGCACGCCTGACTGAGTATTTCCTGCAAGATCGCGATTGGTTGGCCAAGGCCTGAACGAGGAATCCAGATGGACCGTTACGTCGTATTCGGTAACCCGATTGGCCATAGCAAATCGCCGTTGATTCATCGTCTGTT
>CXWK01001859.1_pt1 | contig 67631 bp, 62 predicted proteins | sample 590851 | NCBI WGS metagenome assembly CXWK01 (sample SAMEA3498364, study PRJEB10139) | wastewater metagenome | biome: wastewater treatment plant; material: activated sludge | place: Denmark | collected 2014-08-01 | reverse complement strand
CCGAGGCCTGGAATTTCGACTGGAACAGTTCGATCCGGGTCGAAACCGCAGCCGGGCGCATGGTGGGCATGACGCAGCCCGATGCGAGCGGCGATTGGAGGATCGAAGATCTCGAGGAGGGCGACTACATCGTGAGCCGCGGCGGCTGGCGGAGTCCCCCGATCCACCTCTCTCCCGGCGAGATCCAGCGCCAGGACGTGCCGAAGGAAGAGCCGAAAGCAACGCCGGGCGGCTGACCCTACAATCTTGCCCCTACGTCCGCTGAGGACCTGATGCGTGGGTCAGAGTTCAGCCGGGCGTGCCTTCCCCTTCGCGACGCAAGATGACCCTGATCCGGATCCAGCGGGGGCTGGACCTTCCCGTCCCCGGCGCCCTCGAGAGCACCGAGCTGCAGGCATTGGCCGATCCCGGGCGCGTTGCCCTGATGCCGCCAGAGGCCTGGGGCATCAAGGTGCAACTCCTCGCCCAGGAGGGCGAGCGCGTGCGCGTCGGCACGCCGCTCTACTGCGACCGACGCGATCCCGAGGTGTTGTTCACCTCACCGGCTGCGGGCGTGCTTGAGACGATCGAGCGCGGCGAGAAGCGCGCAGTGCGCGCGGTGATCGTGAAGGCGGAAGGATTCGAGGAGCAGGCGGATGGACTGAAGGCTTGTGATCCGGCGCGCGCTTCGCGGGAGGAGTTGGTGGCGGCGCTCGCCGCGAGCGGCCTCTGGCCCGCTCTGCGTCGGCGGCCCTTCGATTGCGTGGCGCGCTCCACCGAGACGCCGCGCTCGATCTTCGTCACCGCGCTCGACACCGAGCCGCTGGCCGCTTCGCCGCGCGAGGCCGTACGCGGGCGCGAAGCTGCCTTCCGCACCGGTCTGCGCGCGCTGGTGAAGCTTGCCGAGAAGGGCGTGTGGCTGTGCACCAGCGCGGAAGAGGACTGGAGCGAGTTACGCAGTGAGGGCGGCCAGCCGATCCCCGGCGTGCAGGCGCGGATGTTCCGCGGACCGCATCCGGCTGGACTCGCGGGCACGCACATTCATCTGCTGGATCCAGTTGGCGCTCAGCGTTGCGCTTGGCACGTGGCCGCGCAGGACGTCGCCGACATCGGCGAGTTCCTGAGCAGTGGACGAGTGCCGACCCAGCGGCGCGTGGCGGTGGTCGGTCCGGCGGCGGCGCGACGCGCTTACGTCAAGACGCGGCGCGGGGCCGAGACCAGTCCCTTCGCGGCCTTTGCGCGCAGCGGCGGCGCGGTGCGTGTGATCGGCGGTTCGCTGCTCTCCGGACGCACGGCGACGCCGGGCAGCCCGACCGGTTTTCTCGGCTGCTGGGATCGCATGGTGACGCTGCTCGGTGACGCGCCGGAGCGTGAACTGCTCGGCTGGTCGGCACCGATCGGCAAGCGCTGGTCCATCACCAACGTCTATCCCGCGAAGTTTCTGCGCGCGAAGTCGCTGCACTTCGACACCGATCTCAACGGCAGTCCGCGCGCGATCGTGCCGATCGGCGTGTGGGAGCGCGTGATGCCACTCGACGTGCTGCCGACGCAGTTGATCAAGGCGCTCGCCTCCGACGACCTCGAAGGGGCCGAGAAGCTCGGCGCGCTCGAACTCGCCGAAGAGGATCTGTCTCTCTGCGAGTACGTGGACCAGTCCAAGACCCCCGTCACCGCCCTGCTGCGCGCAATGCTCACGCGCATGGAGAAGGAAGGCTAGCGTGAAATTCCTGCGCAACGCCCTCGACAAATTCGGCAAGCCCTTCCACAAGGGCGGCAAGTGGGAGAAGTTCTACCCGCTCTACGAAGCGGCCGATTCCTTCCTCTACACGCCCGGCGCACGCACCAAGGGAGGTCCGCACCTGCGCGATGCCAACGACCTCAAGCGCACCATGATCACGGTGGTGATCGCGCTGCTGCCGTGCACGCTGTTCGCGCTCTTCAACACCGGCTGGCAGGCGATGCTCGCTGACAAAGCGCACGCGGATGCGGTGGCGGGCGGTCTGAGTTTCAGCGCGCTGCTCACCGCGCTCGGCATCGGCGCCTGGGCCTTCCTGCCGGTCTATGCCGTCACGATTGCGGTCGGCGGCGCGATCGAGGCGGTTTTCGCGACCGTGCGCAAGCACGAGATCAACGAAGGCTTCCTGGTGACCTCGCTGCTCTTCCCGCTGATCCTCCCGCCCACGATTCCCTTGTGGCAAGTCGCCCTCGGCATCGCCTTCGGCACCTTGATCGGCAAGGAGATCTTCGGCGGCACCGGCATGAACGTGCTCAACCCGGCGCTGACCGGACGCATCTTCTTGTTCTTCGCCTATCCGGCGCAGATCTCCGGCGGTGTGTGGCGCATCTTGCCCACCGATCCGGCGCAGGCGGTGGATGGCATGAGCGGCGCGACGGTGCTCGGTTCGCTCGCGGAGGGTGTGCCGCACGACGCCACCGGCCTGAGTTGGACCGATGCCTTCCTCGGCTTCATGCCCGGCTCGATGGGCGAAACCAGCGTGCTGTGCTGTTTGTTCGGCGCAGCGGTGCTAATCCTCACCCGCGTCGGATCCTGGCGCGTGATGGCAGGCTGCGTGATCGGTTTGGTTGCCACGGCGCTCCTGATGAACGCCGCCGCGGCGAATTCCTTCATGGAAGTGCCTTTCCACTGGCACTTGGTGATCGGCGGCTTCGCCTTCGGAGCCGTCTTCATGGCCACCGACCCTGTTTCGGCGGCGCAAACCGACGCCGGCCGTTGGATCTACGGCATCCTGATCGGCGCGCTCACGATCGTGGTGCGCGTGCTCAATCCGGCCTATCCCGAGGGCGTGATGATGGCGATCGTGTTCATGAACGTGTTCGCGCCCACGATTGACTACTACGTGGTGAAGGCCAACATGAAGCGGAGGGCTCGTCGCCTTGAACTTCAGTAACAAGTACATCCTCGGCTTCTCGGTCGTGCTGTGCCTGGTGTGCTCACTGGCGGTGAGCTCGCTCGCGGTGGCGCTCAAGCCTCAGCAAGACGCCAACCGCTTGCTCGACCAGCAGGAGAACATCCTGCGCGTGTCGGGATTGTGGGCGGAGGACGGACACCCGACGCTCGAGCAGGCGGCTGCGATGTTCGGCTCGATCGTGACTTGGGAAGTGGATCGCGCTGACGGCGTCATGACCAAGCTCGAGGGCTTCGTCCCCGCCAAGCGCATGATCGATGCGGTCAAGAATCCCACGCTCAGCATTGCCACCACCAGTGCCGACGCCAAGGGCGCGCAGATCGCGCGCATCCCGAACCAACTCTTGGTCTATGAAGTCACGGAGCCTGGCAAGGAAGCCTGGGTGCTGCCGATGTGGGGCAACGGCCTGTGGTCCACGATGTACGGCTTCCTCTCCGTGAGGAAGGATTTCACGAAAGTGCTCGGCATCACCTACTACCAACACGGCGAAACGCCCGGGCTCGGCGGCGAGGTGGACAATCCGCGCTGGAAGGCGCAGTGGCCGGGCAAGACCTTGCTCGGTGCCGACGGCAAGCCGGTGATCGAAGTGGTGAAGAACGGCGCGGTGCGCGACGCCTCGCGTCAAGTGGACGGGATCAGCGGATCCACTCTCACCAGCCGTGGCGTGCACTACACGCTGCGAACTTGGCTCGGTGACGAGGGCTACGGTGCCTGGATGGCGCGGCAACTGCAGGAGGCGAAGCCGTGAACAAGGAAAACAAAGAAATCCTGATCGCGCCTCTGCACCTGAAGAATCCAATCACTCTGCAAGTGCTCGGAATCTGTTCGGCGCTGGCAGTCACCACCAAGTTGGAGACCGCGCTGGTGATGAGCGTGGCGCTGACCGCGGTTACGACCTGTTCCAACTTGGTGATCTCCCTGCTGCGCAACCGCATCCCGGGTAGCATCCGCGTGATCACGCAGCTTGCGATTATCGCCGCGCTGGTGATCGCCGCCGACCAGCTCATGCAGGCCTTCCTGTACGACGTGTCGAAGCAACTGTCGGTGTTCGTTGGTCTGATCATCACCAACTGCATCGTGATGGGACGCGCCGAAGCCTTCGCGATGGCCAATCCGCCGCTCAAGAGTGCGCTCGACGGTTTCGCCAACGGTGCCGGATACAGTCTGATCTTGATCGCCGTCGCGGCGGCGCGCGAACTCTTCGGTTCCGGCACGCTGCTCGGCTTCCCGGTGATGGAGTCGGTCAACAACGGCGGCTGGTACGTGCCCAACGGCCTGATGGTGCTGTCCCCCGGTGCCTTCTTCCTGATCGGAATCATCATCTGGGTGCAGCGCCACGTCTCCCGCTCGATGGTGGAGAAGGAGTAGGACATGGAACTGTTCAACATCTTCCTGAAGGCCGCGTTCATCGAGAACATGGCGCTGGCCTTCTTCCTCGGCATGTGCTCCTTCTTGGCCGTGTCGAAGAAGGTGGACACCGCGGTCGGTCTCGGCGCGGCGGTGGTTTTCGTGCTCGCGATCACCACTCCGCTCAACAACCTGATCTACCAACACGTCCTCAAGGAGGGCGCACTGGGCTGGATCAGTCCCGATCTGGCGACGGTGGACCTCACCTTCATCGGCTTCATCGCCTACATCGCGACGATCGCAGCAATCGTGCAGATCGTGGAGATGGCGATTGATAAGTTCTCGCCCGCGCTCTACTCGGCGCTCGGCGTGTTTCTGCCGCTGATCGCGGTGAACTGCGCGATCCTCGGCGCTTCTCTGTTCATGGTGCAGCGAGACTATTCGCTGGCGGAATCCACGGTGTACGGTCTCGGCTCGGGCATCGGCTGGGCGCTGGCAATCATCGCGCTGGCCTCGATCCGCGAGCGGCTCAAGTACTCGAACGTCCCGCCCGCGCTGCGCGGGCTCGGCATCACCTTCATGACCACCGGCCTGATGGCGCTCGGCTTCATGATCTTCGCGGGCATTCAGCTCTAGCGCACGACGATGGCCACCACCGTCATCCTGCTCGGCGTCGCGGTCTTCACCGGACTGGTGCTGCTGATGGTTTTCATCCTGCTCGGCGCCAAGGCCAAGCTCGTCGCCTCCGGCGACGTCAAGATCGTGATCAACGGCGACGAGTCGAAGGCGCTGCACGTCCCGGCCGGCAGCACGCTGCTCTCGACCCTTGCCAACCAGAAATTGTTCATCCCTTCGGCCTGCGGTGGCGGCGGCACTTGCGCGCAGTGCAAGGTGCAGGTGGTCGAAGGCGGCGGCTCGTTGCTGCCGACCGAAGAAGGCCACATCACGCGCGGCGACGCGAAGGAGCACTGGCGCCTGTCCTGTCAGGTCAAGGTCAAGCAGGACATGAAGATCCGCGTGCCCGAGAGCCTGTTCTCGGTCGAGAAATGGGACTGCACGGTGGTTTCCAACCACAACGTCGCGACCTTCATCAAGGAATTCAAGGTGCGGCTTCCGGCCGGCAAGAAGATCAAGTTCGTCTCCGGCGACTACATCCAGATCGAGATCCCGCCGCACGACCTCAAGTTCGAAGAATTCGACGTCGAGCCGCGCTTCCGCGACGACTGGGACAAGTACAAACTGTGGGAGATTCGTTCGATCAACACCGAGACGGTCGAACGCGCCTATTCCATGGCGAATTACCCGGCCGAGGGCGACGACCTCGTGATGCTCAACGTGCGCATCGCGACTCCCCCGCCGCGCACCACGGGCATTCCGCCCGGCAAGGGATCCTCCTACATCTTCAACATGAAGCCGGGCGATCAGGTGCGCATCTCCGGACCCTTCGGCGATTTCCACCTGCAGGAGACCAAACGCGAAGCGATGTTCATCGGCGGTGGCGCCGGCATGGCCCCGCTGCGCTCGCACATCATGCGCATGTTCCGCATGGACAAGACCGATCGCAAGGTCAGCTACTGGTACGGCGCGCGCAGCACGCGTGAGATGTTCTACGTGGACGATTTCGACAAGATCGCCGCGGAGTACCCGAACTTCTCCTGGAACATCGCGCTCTCCGAACCGCAGCCGGAGGACAACTGGAAGGGTTACGTCGGGTTCATTCACCAAGTGGTGCTCGACAACTACCTCACCAAGCATCCGGCGCCTGAGAACGTCGAGTACTACCTCTGCGGTCCGCCGATGATGAACAAGGCGGTGCTCAAGATGCTCGACGAGTTGGGCGTGGAGCCCGAGATGATCCGGCTCGACGACTTCGGCGGATGAAGTCCGTCACCGCACTCGCCCTGCTCGCGCTCGTCGCGGGTGGGGCGACGAGTTGCGGCGACGAGGCGGAGGCACCGGCGATCGCTCGCTACGAAGGAGCGAGCATGGGCTCGTACTGGTCCGCGGTGGTAGTAGTGCCCGATGGCCGCGCCGCACCGGCGCCGGAGCAGTTGCAGCGCATCCTCGACGAAGTGGATGACCTGATGTCCACCTGGAAGGCGGATTCCGAACTCTCGCGCTTCAACGCCTGGGCACCGAGCTCCTCGGAAGAACGCTTCACGGTTTCGTCGCATACTGTCACGGTGGTGCGCGCGGCGCTGGAGGTGGCGGAGGCCACGCACGGCGCCTTCGATCCCACCATTCTCCCGCTGGTGGAAGCCTGGGGCTTCGGCGCCGGCGGCGCGCGCGCCGACGAACCTGATGAGGCCGAACTCACCGCGGCGCTGGCGCATTGTGGCTGGCGCAAGCTCGAAGTGCACGAAGGCGCCCTCTCCAAGCGGGATCCAGGCGTGGCGCTGGATCTCTCCGCGATCGCGCCCGGCTACACGGCGGACCTGATCTGTGAACGATTGCGCGCGCTCGGGCTGCCCGACCATCTGGTGGACGTCGGCGGCGAGATTCGTGTTGGCGGCCTTGCCGAAGGCGGACGCCCGTGGCGGCTCGGCGTCGAGCGGCCGACGGAAACTGCCGCGGATGCGCAAGCCTTGCAGGCAGCGATCGAAGTGCGCGACGCCGCGCTCGGCACCAGCGGCGACTACCGCAAGTTCCGGCTCGGAGCCGATGGACGACGCCTCTCGCACGAGATTGATCCGCGTACCGGGCGACCGGTCACTCACGCGCTGGCCTCCGCGACGGTGCTCGCCCCCACCGCCATGCAGGCCGATGCCTGGGCAACCGCCTGCATGATCCTCGGTCCGATCGGCGCTCTGCAGGCGATCGAGGAACAGCGCGGTCTGGAGGCCTATCTGATTGTCCGCGAGCCGCAAGGCTTCCGGGTGCTCAGCACGCGCGGTTTTCCGGTGCCGACGGAATAATTCCGCCTTCGGGGGAGGGCGCGATAGGCTGGACGCTGTTCAGCGACGACTCCATGCGGCGCGCCCTCCTCCTGATTTTCCTCGCAGCGCTCGGCGCAACGGCTTGGTGGATCCTCACGGACGGCGACGGGAAGTCGAGTGAGCTGGAGCGCAGCAATTCCGACACCACGGAGGCGGGGTTCGCGAGCATGGGGATCGGCACCTCGGCACCTGCTGCGCTCGAGCAGCCGGACGCGTCTGGTGAGACCACCTCGCGCAGCGTCGTCGAGCCGGAGCCCGCGGGAGGGCGCATCCTCACCGTCCGCGTGGTGAAGGAAATCGGCGGGACCGGCATCGCGGGAGTCGGCGTGCGCTTGGTGGATTGGAAGGCGCCCGAGAACGCCGCTTTCGTCGCCCTCGCGCGCAATACCTACCGGGATCGCGAGGCGGACGTTCAGAGCGTCGGCGTGCTCGTCGTGAGCGATGCCACCGGACACGCGCGCTTCGCGCGTCCAGAGTCCGCGAGTCTCTACGCACGGCAGGCGGATTCCTATGCGGAGAGCTCCGTGTCCTGGCAGACGCCGGACGCAATGGAACTCGTCCTCGAACACGATCTCGAGGTGCGCGCGCTGGTGCTCGATGCCGACAGCCAGCCGGTCGCTGGTGTTCCAGTCGCTTGGATGACCTGGAACGGCGATTCCGCGAGCATCCAGATGCAGGCGCGCAGCGGCGAGGACGGCATCGCGCGCATTCGTCACCTCCAGACGCGAGCCCGCGGCGCGCCGACGATCCGAAGCGTGCTTCTGGCCTCGCTTCCCGGCGGCACGGACGGACAAGTCGGCTTCGATCCCACGCTGCCGCCCCTGGAGCCGATCCTTCTGCGACTTCCCACTTGCGGATCTGTAGAGGTCACGGTGCTCGATGCCGATGGGGAGAAGTTTCCTGACGGCACCCCCGTCATCCTGCAAGGCGCGCTCGACGAGCACGAGAAAGCGCGCTACTTCTCTTACACTCCCAGCCTCCACGACGAGAAGGGGCGCGTGACGGCATGGACTCAGGACGGCATCGCCCAGTTCGAGCATGTCGGCATCGGGCAGCGCCTGGAAGTCTTGGCCTATCACCCTGACCTGCGCGAGTACTTCGGGATCGAGGCAGAGGCACTTACGGTCGCCGGCGAGCATCGCCGCATCCTGCTGCAGCTCGCAGAGGCGCCGACCGTGCTGACCGCGCGCCTTCTGCGGCCGGACGGCAGCCCGATCACGAACGATTCTGCGGCCTCACGACTCTGCTTCGACGGCGGGAGCGCAGGCAGGACGCTGAGCACCGACGCCGATGGTCGCTTTCGCCACTTCCTCAACGACGACAAGTATCCACCCGGTGCGCGGCGCGTCTGGTGGATCGCGCATGCCGACGAGCAGAGTCCCGGCATCCACGTTGCTCTCGTCCCACTGCCGCTATTGCTCGGTCCTGGGACGCACGATTTGGGAGAGATTTCCATGGGCGCTGGCGGAGTCCTCGCGGAGGGTCAGGTGGTGGACGCAGACGGAATACCCCTCGTCGGCGTCGCACTCGGGCTCAGACCAGCGGGAGCCTCCGGCTCCGAGTACGTGGACCTTCCGCGCGGTCGTAGTCGCACTCGCCACCTCACTGGGCCGGACGGCAGCTTCCTCTTTCTCGGCGCAGATGCCGCGACGGATTGGTCGCTGCAGTTCACGCGCGAGGGTTATCGGCGCGTGGAACTGAAGCTTCCTGCCGGAAGCAGTGATCTTCGCGTCACGCTCGAATCGGACCGTCCCCGCATCCTCGGCAAGCTCTTGCTCGACACCGAGATCCCCCACGAACTCCTCAGCCTACGGTGGGAGCCGCAAGTTCGCAGTGCGAATCGTCCGAGCCTGAATTTCGCAAGCGACGGCACCCTGAGCTGCGACAGCACCGCGAGCGGAGCGGGAAGCTTGCAAGTGATCGCCAAGAGCTCGGACGAGGTGTTGTGCACGATCTCGGAACTATCGCTCGACGGCAAACTGCCGCTGCCTCCCCTCGACCCACTGGACCTGCGGGACCGACTTTTCTTTCATCAAGTACAGGTGGACGGCCCCGGCACGCAGATTCCCGGCAGCATGCGCGTGGACTTCGGCACGCCGCGCCGCATGATCAGTTCCCACTGGGGAAACCCAATTCGCTTCCTCACCCCTGAGCGCGAACGCGAGATCACGATCTACGCACCAGGTGCAGCCGCGAAGAGTTTGCACCTGAGCGGCGGGCTCGCGGAGCTGCGCGTGGAGGCTGGCCGCCCCGTGCGCTGGGAATTGCTCGGCGAGGAGTGGCGCGCCTCTGGCGCGAAGATCACCGTCACCCCTGCCGTACGCAATGGCGGTGCCTTGGAAGGCTTCCACTGCGAACTCGATGCCGCAGGTCGTGGAGACGGCGTCCTTCCCGGACCCGGAACCTATCTGCTGTACCTCGAATACGCTTTCGAGATCGAAGGTAAGACGCATCGAAGCAGCAGCTATGCTGACGCGCTCACGCCCGAGGGCGAGCAAGAATTCGAGATCGCTGCTGGGGACGCTCCCGTGCTCATCCAATTCCGATTGAAAGAAGGCGCCCTCGAACGCGCCCGCAAGTCGGTGGAGGATTGATGAGTGGATCCCCTGCGCGACGGATGCTGCCGCTGGTGCTGCTGATCGTGGTCCTAGCCATTGTCGGCTTCTGGTTGCAGGGCCTGGAGACTGGGACGGAGCAGGAGGACGCCCTTGCGTTGTCGGAAGCCAAGACGCAGTCGCAGACCTCGGCCGCGAACGCTGCGGAATCGCCGCCGGCGAAACCCGAGCCCTTCGCGCGCACGGATGCCGAGGTTCCCGATGAAGAGTTGCCGCCGGAAGCGCCCATACTCACCGTGCGCGTCGTCGAGGGTCCGGAGGAACGCCCGGTGCCGGGAGCAGAAGTGCTGCTCGGTCCGCTCGGCGGAACGGGGGGCGTCGCCGAGGGCGAACGCCGGAGCTATCAGGATGCGAATGCGGACGTGCAACTCGAAGGCTGGGGACGCAGCTTCGCGTGCGATGCGCAGGGCCTCGCGCGCGTGCCTCTAGACGAATTGGATCATTTCTCAGTTGCCGCACGGAAAGGAACACTTTGGGCACGCGTGGACTTGGCTCTCAGTAGGCTCGGCACCGAACGGAGCATCACGCTCAAACTCGAAGCCGCGCTGCACCTCGAAGTGCAAGTGGTGGACGAGCAGCGCCAGCCGGTGGCCGGCATCCCGGTCGCCTACTGGCCGATGAATCGCGGCCGCATCTCGAGCACTCGCCCCGTCCTCACCGATGCCGAAGGCCGCGCGCGACTCCGCCATCTGCAGGAGGAGTTCCACCGGCAAGAGCAGTGGGCGGATCAACACGCGGTCGGCATCGCCCTCACGCTCGATCCGAAGGTGTTCCAGATCTTCGATCCGCACGCGCCCCCGGAAGCACCCATCCAACTCGTGCTCCCTCCCTTCGGCACGGTCGAGGTGGAAGTTTTCACGGCCGACGGCGCGCCGGCTCCGATCCACACCGCCGTCCTGCTGCAACGCTTGCTGCCGGACGCCGTCGCGGAGGTCCGCCCCGCGGAGATGAACAACCAGGCTGATCGCGGCCCGATGTGGGTCCGCACGCAAGACGGCGTGGCGCGCTTCGAGCGGGTCGGCCTCGGACTGACGCTGGAGAGCGGCGTGGACTTCGCGCACACGCGCATCTACGACCGCGCAGTCGGCACCGGACCGCAGCGCGCGGGCGAGGTGGTGCGCTTCACGATTCGTCAATCCGCAGTCTTCCCCGAGCTCTGCGGCCGCGTGGTGAATGAGGAGGGAACTCCGCTCGCGCGACTCAACCTGAGCGGGGATCTGACTCCCGTGGGATCGGATCGCCGCGCCTCCAGTCTCGGGATCCAGACCGACGAGGCGGGGAACTTCCGCGTCGCGCTCGGCAGCGGCGAGGCCAGCGGCGAAGCACTGTGGATCTTCTCCCAATCCGAAACGGGGCGACTCGCTGTGGCCGTAGTGCCCTTGCTCCTCCCCCTCGCGCTCGGAACCCACGAGCTCGGCGACGTGGTCTTGGGCGGCGCACTGCTCGCCTCGGGCACGGTCTTCGACGCCGCCGGAGTGCCCACGGGAGATGCCTACGGACTCATCGAACTGGTGCAGAACGCGCCCGCGCTTTCACGCGCGCCGACGAGTCCCTTCGACGATCCACAGTGGCGTCCCTCGCGTGATGGACGCTTCGAAATCCGCGGCGCTTTCCCGGATGCACTGTATCGCCTCAAGGCGGTGTCGAGGAGCGAGCCAAGACTCCAGAGCATGCCGATCGAAATCCGTCCCGGTGCCGAAGGGCTCGAATTCCACATCGCTCCGCCTCCGGGCATTTCGGGGCGTGTGCTCCTCGACCCCGGAATCTCCGTGGAGGAGCTCGCCGTAGTTCTGGAGAATTCCTCAGGTGCCCAGGGAACGAATCCTACCGCGCCGAGTGGCAACTTCCACCTTCGAGTGAACGAACCGACCACTGGCGACCTGGTGATCCGGCTGCGGCACTCGGGACCGGAGCTCTGGCGTCGAGCCGGAATCCGTGCGGACACGACGACTCATATCGAGATCGGCGAGGTGGACCTCCGCGGCACGCTCACGGCCACTCCGATCACCGTGCTGGATTCCGCCGGCCGAGCCGTGTCCAGTGCAAAATTCATCTATGCGGACTCCGAGGCGCGGGTGAATTTCCCACGAGTCCTCGATCTCCCCGGCAACATCCTCAGCAAGGGTCTGAGCCGCGGATGGATGCTGGTGGATGGATGCGCCCTCCAGGAAGTCGTGTTGAATGGATCACCGCAGACCATTCACTTAGCCGAAGGACAGCGTCTGCGACTGATCTGCCCCGGACTTCCGCCGCAGCACACCTGGCGGATCCAGCTCCAGCAAGCGGAGGCCTCCAGCGCGATCCGCTTCCGTTTCGGGCAGAACGTGGACCTGGTGCCGGGCAGCGAGAGCGTCGAAGTCGTCCTGCCCGTCGCGGGAGATTGGCAAGTCCATCTGCTGTGGTACACGGACCCCAACGAGTCCCGCGGCGTCCCGGACGCCTTCGGAAATGCTTCCCCACTTCGCGTCGAGCCGGGAAGCGGACTTCAAGTCGTGACGCTGCCGGTGGACCTCGCTGCGGTCCGCGCCGTCATCGGCGACTAAGGCTCAGACCTCGAGCGATCCGGGCGGCGGGGAGGCATCGCGGCCCTCGTGGCGATGCGCCGTCCGCTTCTTCGGCCAGCCGACCTCCGCCAGCTCCACCAGCTCGTGATCGGCGTCGTCGCCGCAGAGGTTCGCCGCCTTGCGCACGCAGACGCAATCCCCGAAATCCTCCCCGTTCTTCGCGGCGAGCCCGCCGCAACTGCCGACGATCTTCCGCCCCGACACCAGCACCCCCACCGCCATCGCGGCGACCGCGCCGCTGAACAACAGGAAGGCGAGCAGGAAAGTCATGCGACCCTATTCTAAGCCTTTAGTCCACCCGCACCGGATCATCAAGATCGAGCGCGTAATAAGTGCCGCCGTCCACCATCGGCTCAGCGCGCACCAAACGCCCGCGGTACTCGCGGCCGTTCAGCTTCACCACCACCGAAATGCGGCCCTTGGCGCGGATCAGCAGGCCGTGCAGGCTGGCGTTGACGGTCTCGCCTTCCAGCGAACCGGCCGCCAGTACCAAAGCGGCGGGAGTCGAGACGGATTTGCGCTCGTGACGGCGACGATTTTCGGGTTGCTTGCTCATCGGATGGGTTCAGCGCGCCGCCGCGGATTGAGGATGAATGCGCGCGAAGGCGCCTTCGAGAAAACTCGTCTTTGCGGACGAGGAGATCGGGTCGGCGCCGAGGTACACGTCGAACATCGCGCGGCACAAGGGAAGACTGGTGATCACGCCTTTCTTCACGCCCCCGACGATGGTGTGGAGTTTGCCGCCCGGCTCCCAGTGGAAGATCAATTCCGTGTTCTCGGTCAGCTCGCTGTTGAAGTAAGCCTTGAAGGTGCGGACCGCCTCTTCTGCGGACTTGCGTTGCGCCTCATCCAGCTTGGCAGCCTTGATGCGCGGCTCCAAGGAATCCCGGAAGGCCTCGGCGATGTCCTCGCCGCCGACGTCGCGCGCCATCACCCAGCGCAGGGTTTTGCCGAAATCGTCGTTGAGGAAGGCATCGTGAAAGACCTTGTCCTTCTTGGCTTGCTTCAGCGTGCGTTCACCGAGCGCCTGCTTGAGCACCGGCTCGGCAGCTGCGAAGTCCACGTAGAGCCCCAAGGCGTAAACGTTGACCTTGAAGATGGTCTTCTCCCGCGCACCCACTCCGAGCAGATCTTCGCGCGCACTCTTCTCACCGCGCGGTGCCTGCAGGAAGGAAGGGAAGAGAATCCCGGTTTCGGATTCCTTGACCATGACCGGCTTTTCTTGCGCACCGGTCGGCGTGCCGGTTTGCGCTCTGAGCGGCAGGGCCAGCGCGCAGGCCGCGATCGTGATGGGGATCATTCTGAGCATGAGTATTTCCTCCGCATGCAGAATAGCAATCCAGTCCCTGGATATCTCGCCGCCCGCGGATCCCGGAACCGGGCTGGCCGGCTCAGCGGCCGCCGCCGATCTCGAGCAGCACCTTGCCGAAAGCCTCGCGCGCGTCAAGCTTCGCGTGCGCGGCGGCGACCTCGGCGAGCGGGTAGCGGCTGTCCACCAGGGGCCTCAGCTTGCCAGCGAAGACCAGTTCGGCGACCCGCTTCAGTTCGCCGAGCCCCCCCATCGTGCTGCCGAGCACCGAAAGGCTCTTGAAGAAGATCGGGGCGAAGTTGAGCTCCATCTGCGCGCCGCTGGTAACACCGCAAGTCACCAGCCGCCCACCCTTGGCGAGCAACCACACGCCCTGCGGCAGGGTGTCGCGGCCGACGTGATCCACGATCACGTCCACCCCGCGCCGCCCCGACCATTCCTTCACCTTTTTGACCCAGTCCGCGCTGCGATAGTTCACGCCGCGATCGGCTCCGTTCGCCAGACCCTTTTCCAACTTCTCATCGCTGCCCGCCGTCACCATCACTTCGGCACCGATCAGTTTGGCGATCTGCACCGCTGCCACGCTGACCCCGCTGCCGGCCGCGTGCACCAGCACCTTCTCCCACGGCTTCGTCGCGCAACGTTCCACCAGCATGTGCCACGCGGTGAGAAAGGTGAGCGGGAAGGCCGCCGCGAGATCCAGCGGGAAATCGTCGGGCACTGCGATCAAGTTCTCGGCGCGCACCACGGCGTACTCGGCGTTGCCGCCGTTGCAGGTCTCGCCGTAGATGCCGTAGTCGCGCGCCAACTGCTGATCGCCGCTGGTGGCTTCCGCACTCGCTTGGGTCGTGAAACCAGGCGCAACGCAAACGCGCGTACCCTCCGCCCAATCATTCACTCCCGCGCCGCAGGCATCCACCCGGCCGCTGAAATCACAACCAGGCGTCAGCGGCAAGGGAAACTTGTGGCCGGGTACGCCCTGGCGCACCCACACGTCGAGATGATTCAGCGCGCTCCAGGCAACGCGCATCCGCACTTCGCCCGGGCCCGGCTCGGGCACCGCGATCTCCTCGAGCGCGAGCGCTTCCAAGCCCCCGTGCGCGTGCACGCGCACCGCGCGCATCGTGCGCTTGCTCACCGAGCCTCGAAGCGCGGCGCGCGCTTCGCGACGAAGGCGGCGATGCCTTCCTTCGCGTCGGCGGATTCGAACAAGCGCTGCTGCAGTTCGCGCTCGAGCGCAAGCCCGCTCTCCAGCGGGAGCGCACCGCCGCTCTGCACCGCGCGTTTCAGATGCCCGACCGCCATCGCCGCGCGGCCGGGAGCGCAGAAGGACTCCGCCCACTCCTGCACCGCCTCCGCGAAGCCCTCGTAGGGCAGCACGCGGCTGACGAGTCCGGCCGCTTCGGCCTGATCGGCGTCGAAACTGCGCGCTTCCGCCATCCATTCGATCGCGCGCGCGGGGCCGACCAGTCGCGTGAGCCGTTGGGTCCCGCCGGTGCCGGGCAGCACGCCGAGTTTCACCTCTGGCAATCCGATCTGGAAGGCTTTGCCGCCCGTGGGCGCGCGCCGCGCGATGCGTAAGTCGGCGGCCAGCGCCACTTCCAAGCCGCCGCCGACGCAATGCCCGTTGAGGGCTGCGATGACCAGTTTTGGCGTGTGCTCCAGGCGCAGCAGGGTCTCGTTGGCGTGCAGGCAGAAGGAGTTCTTCCAGCGCGGACTGACCTGATCGAGCATCGCGATGTCGGCGCCCGCGCAGAAGAAGCGGTCGCCGTCGCCGGTCAGGACGATCACGTCCACCTCTTCGTCGAAGCGGGCGGCCAGCACCGCTTCGTCGAGATCACGCATCATCTCGTAGGAGTAGGAATTGGCCGGCGGGCAGCTGAGGGTGGTCCACTGCACCCGCCCGCGCCGCTGGATCCGGACCCGGCCGTTCGGAAGCATGCGCTCTTCGCCGTTCGCCTGCATGAGCGGGATTCTAAAGTAGCGGGGTGCGCATCAGCGTCTCCCTCACGGAGTTCGAACCCGGCGAGTTCGCCGAACACTTCCTGCCGGGCGGAGTCGAGATTCGTGCGCTGGAGCTCGACGGGCAGAGCTTTCGGCTCGAAGCGAGCGTACCGCTCGCGGGCAGCTTCGCCGTGCTGGCGGACGCGCGCTTCGAGGGTGCCTCACTGACCCTCAGCCGCTTCCGCGTCGAGGGCGGCATTCTGGCGCGGACCTTTCTCGGCTCGAAGCTCGCGAGCAAGATCGGCCGACTCGACTGGCGACGCGGCGCACTGCGGATCTGGGGCGAACCCGACGGTGATCGGCTCCACGTGGACTGGAGCGGGAGCGGCGCTTGATCGCGCAACTGCGGCACGGGCTGGTGCTCGGCGCCGCGCTGGGCGCGCTGCTGCTCGGTTGCGAAATCCTGCTGCACGGTGCTCCGCGCCAGGACACCGCTGAGGCCGCGGGATGGATGCCGGCCTACGTCGCGATGGGGGCTGCCTGCGGAGCGCTCGCCGTCTTGACCGGTCGGATCAGCAGTTCGCGGCGCGCGCGCGAGCGCGCCCAAGGCGTGCAGGTGTTCGCCACCACGCTCGCCCTCGGTGCGATCTGCTTCGGATGGATGCCGTATTGGCTCAGCGGTGCGGAGGGGCTGGCGCTGCGCGCCGTGCTCGCCTTCGGACTGGCGGCGGGCATCCATCTGCTCGGCATCGCGACGGCCGCCTCGCGCCGCGCATGGATGCTGAATTCTTTCACGGCACCGCTGAGCGCAATTCTTTCCCTGTTGCTGCTCTGCCTGGCCGCGTTGGGAGCTCGGTTCTTGCTCCCGCATGGAAGCGAACCCGGCTCCGCCGACCATTCCGCCGCGAATCTGGAGGAGAGCGGACCGCCCAACCTCCTGCTCGTGGTGTTGGAGGGCGTGCGCGCTGATCGGCTCGGCTGCTACGGCGCTTTCCGCGCCGCCACGCCTCAGCTCGATGCGCTGGCGCAGGAGGCCGTGCTCTTCGAACAAGCCTTCGCGACCTCCTCGGAACACGACCAGGCCTGGACCGGACTGCTGGGAGGAGCGACTCTCGCCGAAGGGCTTGCGCAGCGCGGCCATCAGACCTGGGCCGGCGGTGAAGCTGGTGCCGCCGCCTTCTCCGCCTTCAGCGAGCGCGAGGACGCACGGCAGCCGCGCTTGGCCGCCCGTCTGCTGCTCGCGCACCTCGTCGCTGCGGCGCGCGGCGTCTCACTCGATGCCGAGAGCAGCGGCGACGACGAACTGGTGGAGCGCGCCTTGGCTTGGCTGCGTAGCCGAGACGGCGCGCAAGCCTTCGGCATGGTTCTGCACCTCAGCGAGACCGGACCGCCGTACGATCCGCCGCGGGATCTCCGCAATCGCTTCCGACCCGACGACGTCGGTGATGCGCGCTTCGACGAACTGAGACTGGCACAGAATGATGAGTGGTTTCGCCGCGCCGAGTCCGGCGAGCGCGTGGCAAGTGCAGAGGAGGCGGCAAGCATGAGTGCGCTGCAGGACGCAGAGTTGCTAGCCACCGACGCCCGCATCGAACGCCTAGTGGCCGGCTTGCGCGCTGACGGCCTGCTCGAGCAAACGCTCCTGATCGTCACTAGCGATCACGGCTGCCGCTTCGGCGAGGAAGGCGGTCGGCTCGGCCACTCCGGGTCGGCGCACGACGCAGCACTCCACGTCCCACTTCTGGTGCGCATGCCGCGGAGCTTCCCGGCCGCGACGCGCGCGCGCGGTCTCGTCTCGCTGGCCGATCTGACGCCCGGAGTGCTCGCGGCGCTGAGCGGCAACGCGAGCAGCCTGCTCGCACGCGCCGCCGCGGGCGAACTGCCCCGTGACTGCGTGATCGCCACCGCGCGCATCAGCGGCAGCGAACGGCTCGTGCTGCGCAGCGCACGGGAGAAGTTCCTCCTCGGTGCCGAAGACGCGGTGCTCGCCGCCGGCGACTTGCTGGCCGAACCGGGCGAAGAATTCCTGCGACGCCCTTGGGTGCCGCAGCCGACCCTCCGGCGCGAAATCCAGGATCGTGTGCGCGCCCTCCTGCGGCGCGCGCCGGAATCAGCGGGGGGCGGCGGCGGGAAGGACGGATGAATCCGCGTCGCGCCGCGCACCGGCTTCCACCGGCCGCGACCTCTCCGTCAGTCGCAGATTCCAAGCGGTGGCATAGGCACTGCCCTGGCGCGCATCCGGTGCTCCGTACCAGTGCTCGATCAACACGCGTGCACGCATCGAGCGCTCAGTGCAGGCACGCAGCTCTTGCGCGAGCCGACGTCGGCTGCCGTCGCGCTCTTCGTGCAAACTGCGGTTGAAGGACCAGGGCGTGATCTCGCGCTTGAACTTCTGCAGCCAGGTCGCGCGTTGACGGACAATGGAGTGGACGCCGGTGTCGGGCGCGTGACGCATCACGATCCAGCGCACCTCGGCCACGTCCTCGAGCCAGCGCCGCCATGCGGCCAGGGTTTCCGGGCGCTGCGCGTCCAGCGCCTGCTGCGCGGAAAGCAGACTCTCGGGTTCCGCAGCAGGGTCCTCCGCGGTCGGCTGCAAAAACTCCGCCAGTCCGTCCGGCAAGCGCGGATCGTTCAAGGGGGCTCCCGCGATGAGTTGCGCCAACGCCACCGGCCGATGGTGCGAAGACGCGGCCTGCCAGAGTGCGGCGGCGTTGGAGGGATGCAGCGGCAACTCCAGCACGGCGCCCGAATCCGCGTGCGCCATCTGCGTGTAGAGCGCTGGCGCGGTGAGCGTGGTGGGCTCGACCGGTTCGGGACGCAACTCGAGCGCAGTGAAGGCGGCGAGCAAAAAGGTCGCCGCGCGTCCGTGCTGCACTTGCCACTCGCGCAGGCCAAGCGCCAGCACCGCTGCGAGGGCCACGCCGAAGAGCGGCAGCCACTCGGCCGGACCGTGCATGCTCGAGAAGCCCGGTAACGAGGAGAACCAAGCGTGCGGCATGACTGCGCGCTCGACCTCGTGCCCGAAGAGATGCAGACGGCTGCCTTGGAGCAGCAAGAAGGCCGCGAGCAGTACGTACCACCACGGACGCAGCCGCGGATCGCGCACGTTCATCGCCATCCACACCAGCAGGCCGAATACCAGCCAGCCGATCATCACCGGCCAGTAGAAGTGGTGACCCTCGGGACTGAGTTGGACGCCGAGCATCTGAATCGCGCCGTCGGCGCCGAGCCATCCGCTGGCGGCGGAACCGTCGGCGGAGGAGGCGGCGGGGAGTCCACTCCAGAACGCCGGCAGCAATAGAACGACCGCAACTGCCAGTGCTCCTGCGGAGGCCAGCAACACGCCCTTCGGCGCCACGGGTTCGCCGGAAGGGAAAGGACGACGCATGAGCGGAATATGCGCGCCGATCAGAATGAGCCCGCCCAGCAGACACACCGGGAGTTGCGCAAAGGAAGTCCAACCGCAGAGCGCGTAACCCGCACCGGCGAGCAGGCTCGCGCGCACCCCCCCCCCTCGGCAGATCCACGCCACGCCCGCGAGCGCGAGCGAAGGACCAAGCAGCCAAGCGACCGCAGGATCCGTGGCAAGGGTCGTGCGCCAGGGTTGCATCAACACGATCACGCACGCTGCTAGCGCGGGCAACGGCTTGCCGCAGAGGAAGCGCAGAAAACCCCACAATGCGAGACCGCCTAGAAAGCCGCCGAGCACGGCGACCAGCGTGTGCGCGGTGAGCGCGCCCAGTCCCCCCCCCTCCACCATCGCTTGGCCGCTGAGTTCCGGGAGTGGGGAACGCGCGAATGCCGGCACGCCCTCGCTCAGCGCGGGATCCGCGAGTCGCGTAACGCGTAGGAAGTCCGCGGGCTCGGCGTCATAGACCGCCTCCGGAATCTCCAGCCGCGTCCACACTCCGAGCAACGCGACGGCGAAGATGCTGAGAAGTACCCGCAGGCATTCCTTGACGCTCAGCGGATCGCCGCTGTGCCGGTCTTGCCAGGGATTCACCCCAAGCGGAGTGCGCCTCCCGCGAGATACGCAGCCTGGGCCACGCCCAGCACGACCAAGTCGTAGGCCTTCCAGCTCCAGCCCGGTTGCATTCTGCGCATCAATCCTCCGACGACGAGGGTGTCGAGCGCCCAGCACAACAGCCAAGCGGTGGCCGCCGCGGCGATCCAGGCCGCCGTGTCGGCCTGCCAGTGAGGGTCCTGGCGACCGAGCGCACCGCTGGCCGTAAGCCACCAGGCACCTGCTCCTATAACGGCCCGTGAGGCCGCCGTGATGAACACCGTTCGACTGAAATTCCGGCCCAGCACGAACCACAGAGTCCAGCCGTGCGCGAGGACCACCAGCAGCGCCGGCAGCAGGCCCCACGGCGCCAGCAGGATGCGCTCGAGCGGGCTCACGGTGCCGCGCCGCCGTCTGCGGAAAGTCCCAAACCCGCGAGTAGTTCGAGGGTGTAGATGCCGGAGTCGTGGCCGTCGTCGAACAAGATCCGGTAGCCGTAGTGCCCGGCGGGTTGCATGTCGCGGACGGCGATCGCCTCAGGGACGCTCGCCGGATCTAGTAAACGCTTCCCGCTCAGCTCATGCACGCAGTGAGCGCAGGGACAGGCGAGCCGCAGTGCGCGCGCTCCGACCAGACGCTCGCCGCCGGGATCCCAGGCAAAAAGAATGCCTTGCGGCCGGCGACGCAATGCGAGCAGGCGGGGCAGCATGCGCCGCGCTCACTCGGCTCCGGCTTCGGTCTCGTTTTCGCCCACGGCGCGCTCGCGCTCGTGGCGCAGGCGGACGTTCTCCTGCCCCATCTGGCGCAGACGCTCCTTCGATTTCTTGAGCTCGAGATCATGCGCCTTCGAGACCACGCCCTTGGTGGTGCGCTTGAGATGCGCGGGAAGATTCAAGTTGAGGATGCGCGCGATTTCCTCGTTGCGCTGCGTCGGATAGAGCTCGCGCAAGAGTTCGATCTCCGCATCGGTCCAGCGCGGCATGCGTACGTGACGCACGCCTTCGGAACGATGCAGGAAACTCTTGTCCTTCTTCAGACAGAGTTCTTCCGCCATCGCCTCGATCGCTTGCACCGGCTGCGCGAGGATCAGTGAGAGCACGCGGTTGGAGCGCGAACCGAAGTCCCGCTTGAGCTGCTGCTTCTCATCCGAAGTCCAGGGATGCGCCTTCACGCCACCCTGCATGAGTTCGATGCGATGCTCGATGTCGCTCTGCGAGCGTCGCAGCCTGCGCACCAGCACCGGGATCTCAGCGCGGCCGAGCAGATCCTTGAGTTCTTGCAGCTCGGAAGGCTGCCAAGGTCCGGTGCGTCGCGCCTTGCCGTCGAAGATGCGCACGAGTTGTGTGCGCAGGCTCGCGAGCGGGCGACCGAGTCTGCGCGCCAAAGCCTGATCCGAGAGCTTGCCGTACTGCTGCTTGATCAGCTCGTGCTCACGATGCGACCAGGGGCCTTTGCGGTGCGGCTGCGGAGCCGGACCCTTCTTAGGCTTGCCTTTGGTCATGCCGGAGCTCCCGTACGGGGGGGCGCGAGATCGGGGGTGGTCGGCGCGCAACGCACGCCGAGATGGGCACGGTCAGTATGGTCCATCCGACCTCGGGGATCAATCACCTGCAACGCGAGAGGGCGCTCCTGCGCCTGCGGCGTCAGCCGTGAGTGCCGACAACGCGCTTCCAGGCTCCAGCCGCCGCCGCCTCGAGGATTTCGAAGGCCTCTTGCGCGGTATCGCGGCGCAAGGCCTCGGAGGCGGCGCGCTCGAGCACCTCCTTGTCGGACGCGCGCAGGAGGGCCTTGATCTCCGGGACGAAGCTTCCCGCCATCGAAAGGCTGCGGAAACCGGCGCCAACCAGGAAGAGGGCGCCCGCGCGCTGCCCCGCGAGCTCGCCGCACACCGAGGCCGGGCGACCAGCGGCGCGGCACATGCGCGCAATCCCCCGCAACATGCGCAGATGCGCCGGGTGGTAAGGCTGATAGAGGGAGCTGACCCAGGGATTGTCGCGATCTACCGCGAACAAATATTGCGTCAGATCGTTGGTGCCGACGGAAACGAATTCCACTTCGCGCAGCAGATCGCGCAGGCTCATCACGGCGGAGGGCACCTCGATCATGGCACCGAGGGGCGGACGGCCGCCGGGCGGCGCCGGAAGGGATGTGTAGAGATTGCGCGCTGCGCGGAATTCTTCCACCGTGGAGACCATCGGCAGCATCACGCGCGCCGCGCCGTGCGGCGCCGCGGCGATCAGCGATTGGAACTGCATGAGCAGGATGTCCTGCCAAGCGAGGCCGAGCCGCAGTCCGCGCATGCCGAGCGCGGGATTGTGCTCCGGCGGAAGTTGCAGATAGCGGAGCTGTTTGTCGGCGCCGACGTCGAGGGTGCGGAAGGTGACCTCGCGCCCGTCGAGGCGTTCGAGCACCGATGCGTAGAGCCGCGTCTGCTCCTCGACTCCCGGGAAGGACGGGCGCTCCATGTAGGCGAATTCGGTGCGGAACAGTCCGACTCCGTCCACGCTCGCAAGGTCGAAGAGCTCGAGATCGCGCGGCGACTCGATGTTGACCTGCACGTGGACCACAGTGCCGTCAAGCATGCACGCGGGTTGCGCGGCGCCGTCTGCAAGACTCTCGCGCAGGCGCTGGCGCTCCGCCGAACGCAGCAGCGCGAGCTCGTTCTCGCGCGGCTGACTTCCGAGACTGACGCGGCCCTCGTCGCCGTAGATCACGCAACTCTCACCATCACGCACGCGTTCGGGAATCCGTTCGAGGCCGCTGACGGTCGGAACTCCCATCGAACGTGCCACCACCGCGCCGTGGCTGAAGCGACCGCCGCGTCCACACGCGATTCCGGCGATGCGCTCGCGTGGAAAGCGCGTCAGAAGCGAAGGCGTGAGCTCCTCGGCGATCAACACGATGCTGCCACCACCTGCATGCGCCGCCCATGCTTCCTGATCGTCGCCCAGCTCGCGCAGCACTTCGGTCCACGGATCGCGCAGATCGGCTGCCCAGTTCTTGAGATCGCCCCCTTCGAGGGCTTCGAAAACCTGCACCAGCCGGTCGAGCAGCGCCTGGATCGCCGACTCCGGCGCGTAGCGCTCCTCGAGGATCAGCCGACGGATGTCGCGCAGTGCTTCCGGATCGCGGAGCACCGCCGCTTGCGCGCCGTAGATTGCCGCATCCTGTAATCCGAGTTGCTGAGCGGTGGCATCCTGCACTTCACGGAGCCGCGCGATCGCCGCAGCGTGCGCGGCGTCGAATCGGCGCAACGACGCGGCTTCGGCGCCGGGTTCGACGCGGCGCAAGGTCTGCTGCGCACCGGCCGGAGCGTGCACCAACACCGCGGTGCCGACGCCGACGCCGGGCGCGATCGCAGTGCCGTTCAGTTCGAGCCGCACGGCTTTCGGTCAGACGACTCCCGCGGTCTGGGGACGCTTCCAAGCGGCGATCCGCTGCTCGAGCACGGTTGCCAGGTCGCCGACTGCGACGCGCTCCTGCGCCATGCTGTCGCGCTCGCGCAGGGTGACGGTGTCGTCGCGCAAGGAATCACCATCCACCGTCACGCAGAAGGGCGTGCCGATCTCGTCCTGGCGGCGGTAGCGGCGTCCGATGGATTGATTCTCCTCGATCATGGTGCGGAAGCGTCGGCGCAAGCCCTGCTCGATCTCGGCCGCCTTCTCGGGCATTCCTTCCTTCTTCACCAGCGGGAAGACCGCCACTGTCACCGGCGCGATGCGCGGATGGAAACGCAGCACCACGCGCGGCTCCTTCTCGTCGGGTTCCTCGTCGTAGGCGTCCACCAGGAAGGTCATCGCGGTGCGATCGCAACCCGCCGCCGGCTCGATCACGTAGGGAACGATGTGCTCATTGGCCTGCTGGTCGTACCACGCCAGGCGCTCGCCGCTGTGCTCCGTGTGCTGCTTGAGGTCGTAGTCGGTGCGATTGGCGACGCCCTCCAACTCCGACCAGCCGAAAGGGAATTCGTACTCGACGTCGGCGCAACCGGCCGCGTAGTGCGCGAGTTCGTCCGCCGCGTGCTCGCGCATGCGAATTTTCTCGGCGCGGATGCCGAGGTCCAGGTACCACTGGAATCGTTCCTTCTTCCAGTAGGCGTACCACTCAGGCGCCTCCTCAGGGCGACAGAACCACTCCATCTCCATTTGCTCGAACTCGCGCGTGCGGAACACGAAGTTACCGGGTGTGATCTCGTTGCGGAAGGATTTTCCGGTCTGCGCGATGCCGAAGGGCAACTTGGTGCGCGCGGAGTTCACCACGTTGTTGAAGTTGATGAAGATTCCTTGCGCGGTCTCCGGCCGCAGGTAGGCCACGCTGGCGGTGTCCTGCACTGCGCCGACGTGGGTTTGGAACATCAGGTTGAAACGCCGCACTTCGGTCCAGTCGTCGGTGCCCGAACTGGGATCCTTGATCTTCGCGGACAGGATCAAGGCGTGCAGCGCAGCGTTGTCGCCGAGTGCGGCGGGCAACTGCGCGAGCAGCGCATCGGCCTCTGCGTCCTTGCCCTTCTTGCGCAGGGCAGCGGCATGCCCTTCGACCAGATGGTCGGCGCGGTAGCGCTGCTTGGAAGTCTTGTTGTCGATCAGCGGATCGCTGAAGCCGCCGACGTGGCCGGAAGCTTCCCACACGCGCGGGCTCTGAATGATCGCCGAGTCGAGGCCGACGACGTCGCGTCGCGCATAGACCAGCGACTCCCACCACGCCTCTTTGACGCGGCGCTTCAGTTCCACGCCCAGCGGACCCCAGTCGTAGGTGCTGCCCTGACCGCCGTAGATCTCGGAAGCGGGGAAGACGAAACCGCGCCGTTTGCACAACGACACGATCTTGTCCATCAGACTGGGCGCCGGCTTGGCCATCGGCGCGAATTCTACGAACCGCGAGAGCTGATCGCGCGTTGCTTCCCCTCACCATGCTCCTGAGCCTCGTTCTCGCTGCGCTCGTCCAGGAGCCGGTCACCACACCGGAGCTCCTGATCACCGCCTCGGCCCGCGAACAAGCGGCGCTCGAAGCGCCATGGTCCACCGAAACGCTCGGCTCGCGAGAGCTTCTGGGCGTCCCCCGGACCTGGGCGGACGCGCTCCGCGGTCTGCCCTCGGTGATGCTGCAAAAATCGGCGCACGGGCAGGTCAGTCCCTACCTCCGCGGCTTCACCGGTTTCCGGACCATGCTGCTCGTGGACGGCGTGCGGCTCAACCACGCCGCGATGCGTGAAGGTCCGAATCAGTATTGGGCCACACTCGACGGCTTCACCATCGAGCGCATCGAACTGGTGCGCGGACCGTCGAGCGTGCTCTACGGCTCCGATGCGATCGGCGGCACGGTGAATGCCGTAGGGCGCTCCGCCGAACTTGGCACGCCGGGCGGCGGAACTGAATTCGGCGGCCGGGCCGCCTTGCGCCTGGCATCCGCAGAGCACGCAGCGACTTCGCGCTTGGAGGCGAACGCAGCGCACGATGGCCGTTGGGGTTTGCGCGTCGGCAGCACGGTTTCAGACTTCGGTGACTTGCAGGCGGGTTCCGAAATTCTTCCCGAAACCGGCTACGACGAACACTCTGCCGATCTGCGCTGGGATGCGCGCGTCGGCGAGAACGCCTCACTCACCCTTGCCGCACAAACCATGCGTCAAGTGGACGTCCCGCGCACGCACACCACCGTCTTCGCCGTGCCATTCGCCGGCACGGAAGTCGGTTCGGAACTGCAGCGCGATCTCGATCAGACGCGTGATCTGATCTATGGACGATGGAGCTGGGAGGAGGCCGGCGGTCTCAGCGATCAAGGCACGATCACGCTCTCTTATCAACGCCACGCCGAAACGCAGGATCGCCTGCGCAGCGGCGATCGCCGCGATCTGCAGGGTTTCGAACTCGACGACTTCGGCGCACTTGCGCGCTTCACCACCGAGGAAACTGCCAGTGGACGTTGGTCCTGGGGCGTGGAGGGGCATCTGCAGAGCGCGGATTCCTTCCGCCACGATTTCACGGCTGGCAGCTTCGACGGAAGTTCGATCCAGGGGCCGATCGGTGACGATGCCAGCGCCACCGATCTCGCCGCCTACGTGCAGGACGAGCTCGTTTACGAGCACATCACGCTGATTCCAGGCTTGCGTTTTTCCTGGTTCGAACTTGAGAGCGAGCGCGTCGCCAATCCGGATCCTGGCGGTCCGGCGGTGATCGGAATCCAAGACGATTGGTTCGCCGCCACGGGCAGTTTGCGGGCACTCGCGCCGCTCGGCGCGGACGCCGCCCTCTACGCCGGCGTCTCGCAGGGATTCCGCGCGCCCAATCTCTCGGATCTCACCACCTTCGACTCCACCAGCGTGGTGGAGACGCCCTCGCCGGACCTCGATCCGGAGCACTATCTTCAATTCGAATTGGGAACGAAAGGAGAACACGGAGCCTGGGCTTGGCAGGCGGCCTTCTACCACACTCTGATCCAGGACATGATCGTGCGCTCGCCCTCAGGAACTCTGCTCGGCGGTGTGCCCGAGGTGCGCAAGTCGAACGTCGGTGACGGCTGGATCCAGGGCGTGGAGTTGTCCTGCGCCTGGGAATTCGTTCCTCAATGGACGGCCTTCCTCTCTGGCGCCTGGATGGACGGCGAGGTGGACGACGTCGTGCTGCCGGCCGGCGACGTCGTGCGCGAACCCGCCAGCCGCCTCGCGCCGCTGCAGGCCTACGGCGGTTTGCGCTGGCGCGATCACGAGGGCCGCCGCTGGATCGAAGGCTGGTTCTGGTCGGTGAACGATCAAGACCTGCTCTCGCTCAAGGACACCACCGACACTCAGCGCATCCCCCCGGGTGGGACTCCGGGCTACACGGTGTTCGGCGTCACCGCGGGGATCGAGCTGCGCGAAGACATACGCCTGATCGCGGCGGTCGAGAACCTCGGCGACAAGGATTATCGCGTGCACGGTTCCGGAGTGAACCAGCCGGGCCGGAACTTGATCCTCGCCCTAGACTTCTGGTTCTGATGAAGGTATCCCTGCCGCCGACGCGCTTCGGTGCGCCGCTGCTCGGCTCGCTCGCCGCGCACGCGGTGGTGATTGCAGCGGTGGCGGCGACGCTCGGAATCACGCGCGCCTCTGTCGAGGACGGAGCACAGCCCGTGGTGCGCGTGCTGCCTGCGGTCGAGGCGAGCGTGCGCGGCGACGCCACGCCGATCGAGCGCGCGCCAATCCCGGAACCCACGATCGAGCTCCCGCCCGTCCACGAAGTTCCGATGCTCGCGCCCTCGCCGCCCACCGACTCCGGTTGTTGGTGGCCGGAAGACTCCGTTCCCGACGACTTTCATTCTTCCTACCGCGCGACTCCGCCGCTGCGGATCTTCCCGATGGCTGCGCCCGCGGAGATGGCCGAGGTCAGCCAGCCCGTGCTGATCCCCGACCTGACCGCGCCAGCGCGCGCGCCAGTCCTCGTTGCCGCACGCTTGAATCCGGCCACCTGCCCCGCGCCTGAGTATCCGCGACTTGCCCGCCGCCGCGGCCTCGAAGGGGTGGTGAACTTGCTACTCCAGGTCAGTGCCGACGGACGCGTCACTGACACGCGCGTCGCCGCTTCGAGCGGACACGCCTTGCTCGACGAAGCCGCCCTCGTGGCCGCACGCTCCTGGCGATTGGAACCCGCCACCGAGAATGGCGTCGCCGTCGCAGGCGCCTTGCGCGTGCCACTGCGCTTCCGCCTCGAACGCTAGCGCTGCTGCGCCGTGACGCTGAGCACGGCGGCGTCTTCGAGTCTGAGTGCGGTGAGCGCGCCGCCATAGACACAGCCGGTGTCCACGCCGTAGGCGCTCAGCGCACCGCTCGCGTCGTGATGCGGGCCGCTCGCGGAGCGGCGATGACCGAACACCGCCAGCTCCGGTCCGCGCCAGCCGTGAACCCAGGCGGGCGCGTCGTCGCCAGGCGCGAGCCGCTGCCAACCGGTGAGCACCGCAGCGGGTGTGTCCTCGGGCGGCGTTCCCGGGATCAAAGAACCGTGCACCACGATCCAGCCGCGGTCGCCCACCGCACCTTCTCCGCGCAGAAAGTTCGGCGTGCCACGCAGCCAATCGAGGATTTCCGGTCCGCGCGCGGCGAAGCTCGGTGCGATCGCGGCGCGGCGATCACCGAGCCAGCGCTCGTCCGGCGCGAGTTCGGCGGGAATCTCCGCGCGCCGCAGGAGTGCGCGCTCGTGATTGCCGAGCACCATGCGAAACCGCGGCAGTGCGCGCAGGATCTCGAACACGCCGACGGGATCCGGACCACGGTGGAACAGATCACCGACGGAGACCAGTTCGTCGTCGGCGCCGAGTGCGAGTCGTGCGAGCAGCGCATCCAGTTCGCGCGCGCAACCATGAATGTCCCCGACCACCCAAGTAGAGGCCATCGTGGGATCAATCGGTTTGTGCTTCGGCGCGCCAAGCGGTTTCCAACTCTGCCATCAACTCCGGCAGCGACTCGCCACGGGGGTCGAAGTGCAAACCGGCAGCTTCGAACAACTCCGGCAACGGGCGTGAACCGCCCATGGCAAGGCCGTCGCGGTAGCGCGCCACTGCGTCCTGCGGGTCGCGCCGATAGCGCACCCACAACTGCAGCGCGCCCATCTGCGCGATCGCGTACTCGATGTAGTAGAAGGGCACTTCGAAGAGGTGGAGCTGGCGATGCCACTCGCGGGCGCGCTCGGCCTCGAGCCCGCGCCAGTCGAGTCCCGACGAGAAGCGCCCGCGAATCTCCTCCCAGGCCTTACGGCGTGCATCGCGGCCCAGACAAGGCTCGGTGTAGATGCGCTGTTGGAAGCCATCGATGGTCGCGACCCAAGACATCGTTCCGGCCATGCCCTCGAGCGAGCGCAGGCGCGCCGCGCGCACCTGCTCAGCCGGGTATTCCTCGGCGAGATGCTCCATGCACATCGCCTCCATGCCCATCGAAGCCACTTCGGCGAACTCGAGCGGCGGCGAGCGGTAGGAAGCCGGCTCCAACGCGCGGGATTCCAGCGCGTTGAGCGCGTGACCGGCCTCGTGGAGCAGCGTCTCGACGTCGCCGTGGATGCCGCTCCCGTTCGCAAAGATGAACGGTACGCGCAACCCTTCGAAAGTGTCCATGAAGCCGCCCGGTCGCTTGTGCGGACGCGATTCGAGATCGAGCAAGTCCGCTGCCGCCATCCACTGCAACTCGGCGGCGAAATCGGGGTGCACGCGCGCGAGCAGGCGGGCGGAGATCGCGATCAACTCCTGCTGTCCGCGAAACGGCCGAAACGCAGGTGCCTGCATCGGGTCCACGCTCATGTCCCAAGGCCGCAGGGAAGCGAGACCGAGCCGCTCCCGGCGCCATTCGTTCATGCGGCGCAGCAGCGGCAGCACGTGTTGCTCGACGTTGCGACCGTAGGCGAGGCAGTCCTCAGCGCTGTAGTCGAAACGCCCCTTGCCGACGTGCATGTAGTCGCGGTAGTTGGCGAAGCCGGCGTTGGTCGCCATCTCGGCGCGCAGCGTGTGCATGCGGTCGAAGAGAGATTCGAGCGTTTCCGCATCGCGTCCGCGCCGCGCCGCACCGAGCCGCCAAGCCTCCTCGCGCAAGGCGCGATCGGGCTCCTCGAAGAAGGGCGCGAGTTCGGGCAGCGTCCACTCCTTGCCTCGCCATTGCACCGTCATCGCACCGGTGATGCGGCCGTACTCGACGCAGAGTTCCTCCTCCTGCGCCTCGAGCGGCACGTTCTCCGGACGGAACAATTTCACCGCAAGTTCCACGTCGCGGTCATGCACCTCCCAGAAGCGCCGATCGAGTTCGGCGCGCTGCGGCGCGGCGAGGTACTTGCGGTCGAGTCGGTCGTCCACCGGCTGGATCTGAGGAACGATTTCGGTCTGGAACTCCAGATGCGCGCGCTCGGCGGCTTCGTCGTCGGTGTGACGCGCCGAAGCGACGTTGCGCCGGGTGCTCTCCTCGGCGAGCCAGGAATCGAGCTCGTCGCGATCGCGCAACCAACGTTCTAGATCCGCCTTGCTGGCGATCACGCGCTCTTCGAGTGCACGCAGGCGCGGCTCGATCACCTCCCAACGATCCGCGCGCCAGCCGGCGGGCAACCAACGCAGCGGCGGCCTCGGATGGCGCGCCGATGCAAACTGCGAAGTGGACGAGGAAGCTGAGGAAGCGGAGTTCATGCGATGAATTCGGATCGACGCGGCCGCTGCATGAGTGCGCGCACGGCCTCGCGCGGGGTCAAGCCCGCGAAGAGCACGCCGTACACCGCTTCGGTGATCGGCATCTCGACGCCGGCGCGCGCCGCGTGCTCGTGGATCGCCTTGCAGGTCCACACGCCTTCCGCCACCTTCTCGGTCGAAGCAAGGATCTGTTCCAGCGTTTCGCCGCGGCCGATGCGCTCGCCCAGACCGCGGTTGCGCGAGTGGCGTGAATAACAGGTCACCATCAGATCGCCGGCACCCGAAAGCCCGAAGAAGGTCTCGCGCTGCGCTCCGTGCACGGCACCGAAGCGCGCCATCTCGATCAGACCGCGCGCCACCAGCGCCGCCTTCGCGTTGTCGCCGAGCTCGAGTCCGTCGGCAATGCCGGCACCGATCGCGATGATGTTCTTCAACGCGCCACCGTACTCGACGCCACACAGATCCGTGCTGGTGTAGAGCCGCAAGCTCGCGCTGCCGAGTCGCTCCGCCACTTCCCCCGCCGCAGCTTCGTCCGCACAGGCCGCGACGATGGTGGTCGCCGCGCCGTGCGCAGTCTCCTCAGCGTGAGAAGGCCCGGAGATCGCGCCGAGCTGCGCACCCTCACCGAGACAAGCAGCGAGGATCTGCGTCGGGCGCAGGAGCGTGCCCCGCTCCAGCCCCTTGGTTGCAGAGAACACCGGCACTCCGCGCAGCGGCGCAGCGAAACGCGCGAGCGTCGCGCGCACGAACTGCGTCGGCACCACCGAGAGTGCCAAGCTTGCACCCCGCGCCGCATGCTCCGCATCGGCGGTCCAGACGATCTCCTTCGGAATGAACACCCCGGGCAGGAACTTACGGTTCTCGCGCGTGCGCGCCACCTCTTCGGCGTAAGGCGCATCCACGCTCCACACCGCAACCTCGTTGCCGGCGCGCTGCGCCGCGAGGGCGAGCGCCGTGCCCCATCCGCCGTCGCCGATCACGAGCACGCGACCGCGCATCAGTTTTGCGGGGGCGGTGAGACGGCCCGCCCTTCGCCGATCCGGTGTTCACGCCCCGCACGCATGCGTTGGATGTTGGCGCGGTGCGTGAAGACGAGCAAGAGTCCTCCCAGCCCGGCGAGCAGGAAGATCGGTCGCGGCGCGTCGAGCAACCAAGCCGCCGGTCCGAGCGCCACACCGAAGGCGATCGAGCCGGCCGAGACCATGCGTGTGAGCAGGATCGTGGCAGCGAGCGAAATCCCCGCCGCCAGGGCCGTCAGCGGCGCGATGGCGAGCATCGCGCCCGAGAGGGTGGCCACGCCCTTGCCGCCGCGAAAGCCGTGCCAGAGGGGAAAGAGGTGCCCGAGGAAGGCGCCGGCACCCGCCGCGGCCGCGAGCGCGGGGTCACCCGTGGTCCAGAGCAGGCCGCCGGCCGGAAGTGCGCCTTTGAGTGCGTCTAGAAGGTAGATGAGCACGCCGAAGCGCCGTCCCAAAGCGCGAGAGGCGTTGGTCGCCCCGAGATTTCCGCTGCCGATGCTCCGCAGGTCCAGTCCGCGGGCGCGGGCGAACAGCAGGGCAAAGGAGATGGACCCGATCGCATAAGCCCCGGCTGCTGCGAGGGCGGGAGGCAGCCAGGCCATGCCGGCAGGATACCCCCCTCAGCTGCCACAAACCGGATTCAGGACCCCCTCCGCGCCATGATTCTGCCGATGTGCCCTTGACCTGGACCGCAGCGGCGTTAGATAAGGCTGCTCCGGTCCGTTCGCGCCCCCGCCTGGGCCGCGCCGACCGCCAGCGATCTAGCCGTGACTTACGTCATCACCGAACCCTGCGTCACCACCAAGGACACTGCCTGCGTAGATGTCTGCCCGGTGGAGTGCATCTACGAAGCGGAGCCGCAACCCGGCACGCAGAATCTGCCGATGTTCATCCACCCGGATGAGTGCATTGACTGCGGCGCCTGCGAGCCGGAGTGCCCGGTGGACGCGATCTTCCCCGAGGACGACGTGCCGGAGCAGTGGCAGGCCTTCATGCAGGCCAACGCGGACCTCGCGGCCGAGCACGACGGCTAGGCGGGGCGGGCGAGCCGCCGGCCTTCCGCGGCGCAGGATCCCGGTCCCAAGCGAACGGGCCTCGCCGATGGCGAGGCCCGAAGCATTCTTGGAGCGGCTGATCAGGTTCGAACTGACGACGTCTACCTTGGCAAGGTAGTGCTCTACCAACTGAGCTACAGCCGCGAAGGGCAGAAAGAATACGGGGCTAGGCGAAGGCTGTCAACGCGCCGCAGGCTGCTTGCCGGACTCCCACGCCGCCACCACGGGCTCCTCTTTCTCGCCCTCCAGCCCGAAGTGGCGCAGGGCCCGTTCGCGTAGGAGGCGCCGCACTTCGTCCACCCCGCGGCCTTCGAGCGGAACCTGCCCGCCTGCCATCCGGCCGTGTCCACCGCAGGAGCCCTCGCCGCCGAGGATCGCGAGCATCGCGGGATAGGCGTCGGAGCCGGTCGCGTCGGTACGCAGGGAGACCTGGTAGAGCCCCTCGCAGGCGCCTCCAGCGAGCGACCAGGTGCGGCCCTCCAGCCGCAGCAGCCAGTCGGCGACCTCGGCCACGGTTTCCGGATTCGAGACGTCGCCGAGCAGGGTCAGCGCGAGCGGCCCGTGCGTGCGGCAGGTCGTGAGCGCCTGATGCATCATCTGGAACCAGGCGCGTGGCAACGGCGGATCGTCGATCTCAGCGATGATGCGGCGGTTGGCGCGCTGTTCGAGCCAGCGAAATGCTTCCTCATCCTTCGGACCTGCGCCGCGCATGAGATTGTTGGTGTCGTAGCGCACGCCGCAGAACAGGGCGGTGGCGACGCGCTCGTCGGGCTCGACCTCGAAGGCGCGCAGCAGGTCGTGGACCATGGTGCTGGTGGCACCGTAACTGTCGTCCACCCAGGAGAAAATCGGCTTGGCCGAAGGAGGGCCGGTTTCCTGAGGTCCGCGATGGTGATCAATCACGGCGAGGATCGGAAGACCTCCCGGCGGATGGGTATGGCTGAAGCCGGGCTGCGAGTCCACGATCACGACGCCGCTGTAGTCGGCCGGGTCCACGCTGCCTTTGGGGAGCCCGTGGATGCCGAGCAGATCGCGCATCGCCGCGTTCTCCGCGCGCCGGATGCGGCCTTCGAGCACGAAATCGGCGGCCAGACCGAGACGGTTCTGCAACAGGAACTGCACGCCGGTGAGCGCACCGAGGCCGTCCGGGTCCGGGTGGCGGTGCGTGCACAGCACCACCCTCCCCTGAGCGGGAAAGGCTTTGGCGAAATCACGGAGCTTGCGGCCGGGCATGGGGGGTCAGTGAATGCGCCGAGCCGCGAGCAGGGTGCGCGCCTCGACGAGCCATTCCTCAGGATAGGAGGGCGCGAGGTCGAGCACGCGCGCAGCGTCGCGTGGCAGATAATCGGCCAAGAGCGGCCAATCCACGCTGCCTGCGCCGGGTGGGAGCCGATCTCCCCCACCCGCGCTGTCGCAGAGCGTCACGCCGAGGATGCGGCTGCGGAAGCGATCGAGCCAGGCGCCGGCCGGCGGTAAACCGAAGGCCGCGCGTGATTCCGCATCGGCGGGATCGTGCCAGAGGCCGAGCGTGGGATGCGGAAGATCGGCGAGCAGCAGACTGAGACGGTCGGGTGTGAGCAACGCGGCCGGCGAGGGTCCGGGCGCGAGTGCGAGCAGGAGTCCGGGTGCGGTGCGCATCAGCGAGTGCAGGGCTACCGCGAGCTCCTGCAACTGACGTTCGGCGGCGAGCTGAGAACCGCGACCGAGTTCTTCGAGTGCCTCGTCACCGTCGAGGGCTTCGCCGGAGCGCAGGCGTCCGAGCAAACGCTCGCCGCGCTCGTGCGCGCGGGAGAGAGGCTCACTTCCGATCGGCACGATGAGCAGCGGACACTGCACTCGCTTCACCGCCGCGACCACGGCGCGCATTCCGGCGGCACCGCCGGTCCACTGCGGTGTGCGCTCCTCGCCACTGCGCACGCACAACGCGTCCCACGACGCCGCGCCGATGCGCGCAGCAGCGGGAAAGCGCTCCGGCGCAGGCCACGGCTCGGCCGGAACGGAAGCGCCGGGCAGCAGCGCAACGCCGGCGAAGCGGCGCGCCACGGCGAGCCGCAGTTGCTCCTCGAGGCCGCGCGCGCGTTGTCCGAACCAACTCGCCGACAACAGCATGCTTCAGACCCGTACCGCGCCTTCTGGCGCATGCACTTCCGCGCGTGCGGCTAGCAGCGGCTCGACCACTTCGGCGAGGTACTCGCGTACCTGTTGCGGCGCGCGACCGATGAAACGCCGCGGATCGGAGAGCTCTTGCAGGCGAGGATGCACCGCGGCGAAGGCCGCGTCTGCGCCGAGCCGCTCCAGCAAATCGTTCACACCGTCGTCGGTCTTGACGCGCGCGCCGGCCTCTTGACTGTGCACGCGTAGGCGCTCGTGCAGGTCCTGGCGATCGCCGCCGGCCTGCACCGCCGCCATCAGGATTTCCTCGGCGGCCATGAAGGGGAGTTCGGCGCGCAAATGGCGCGCGATGACCTTCGGATAAGCCACCAGACCCGCGGCGACGTCGCGCAGGAGCAGCAGGATGGCGTCGGCAGCGAGGAAGGATTCCGGGATGGCGATGCGGCGGTTCGCCGAATCGTCGAGGGTGCGCTCGAGCCATTGGTTGGCGGCGGTGTCGAGGGCGTTGGGCGCGAGGTGCAAGAGATAGCGCGCGAGCGCGCCGATGCGCTCGGAGCGCATCGGATTGCGCTTGTAGGGCATGGCCGAGGAGCCGATCTGACGCTTGCCGAAGGGTTCCTCGAGCTCCTTGCGATGTGCCATCAGGCGCACGTCCACCGCGAACTTCGCCGCGCTCTGCCCGATGCCCGCGACCGCCCCAAGCACCACGCCATCCCATTTGCGCGGATGCGTTTGGCCGCTCACCGCCACCGCGCGCGCGAAGCCCATGCGCTCGGTCACGCGGCGTTCGAGCTCACGCACCTTGGCGTGATCGCCGCCGAAAAGCTGCAGGAAGCTGGCCTGGGTCCCGGTAGTGCCCTTCACGCCGCGGAACGGCAGTCGCTCCGCAGCGCCCTCGATCTGTTCGAGGTCGAGCAAGAGGTCCTGCAGCCACAAGGAAGCGCGTTTGCCGAGTGTGGTCGGTTGCGCGGGCTGGAAGTGGGTGAAGCCGAGCACCGGCAGCTCGGCGTGCTCGCGACAGAAGCTGGTGAGGGCACGCGCCGCCTCGAGAATGCGTGCGCGCAGGATCGCGAGTCCGCGCTTCATCAGCACCAGGTCGGCGCCGTCGGTGACGTAGCAGGAAGTCGCGCCGAGGTGGATGATGGCTTTCGCGGCAGGCGCGCGCTCGCCATAGGCATGAACGTGCGCCATGACGTCGTGGCGCAGTTCGCCTTCGAGCACGGCGACGCGCGCGAAATCAACCTCCTCACGCGCAGCCTTCAGTTCCGCGATTTGCGCCGCGCTGATCGAGAGCCCGAGTTCGCGCTGACACTCCGCAAGCGCGATCCACAGATCGCGCCAGACCAAGGCGCGCGCACGCTCAGAGAAAACCTCCTGCATCGCGGAGCTGGCGTAGCGCAGCGCGAGCGGCGAGGAGTAGCGAGAATGGGGATCGTGGCTCAAGGCAGCAGCGCGGGGAGCGGGAGATTCGGCGCGAAAGCCGGAATGCAGTTCCAGGCCGCCGAGAGACCGGTGCAAAACAGCAGCGGACCGGCCTCGAGGACGGGACCCTCGCGGCGCGCGGTCCAGCCGGCGAGGGTGAGCGCGAGCACGGCGCCCAGGGTATCGCTCACCAGATCCCAGAGGGAAGAATCGCGCTGGGACACGCCACCCTGATGCCACTCGTCGAGCAAGCCGCCGAGGGCGACGGCAGCGACGATCAGCAAGAAGGCCGCAGGGCGCGTTGGTAGCCGCACACTCGCGGCGAGCGCGAGCAGCACCGCGAGTGTGCCGTACAAGGCTTGGTGGCCCCAGTTCAGCACGAAAGAGCGCAGCTCTGGAAGGCCGCCGCCGCTACTGCCGGGAAGCGAGGAAGAAATCGCGATGACGGCGAGCATGGCGGCCAAGCCGCTGATGCGCTGCCAACGCGGACGCGCGAGCAGTGTCGGATAGAGGCCGCGCAGGCCAGAGCTCACGGTGCATCCACCGCTTCGAGCAACAGCGAGAGATCGAGCGCAGGCGCCGAGTGCGTGAGTGCACCGAGCGAGACGCGCGTGAGTCCAGCCGCCGAGCAGTGCGCGAGCCGCTCGGGGCGTAGACCGCCGCTCGCCTCGAGCACCGCGTGCGGATGCGCGCGGCGCAAGGTGGCGACCGCCTTGGCGAGGGCCTCTGGAGCGAAGTTGTCAAGCAGTACGTAGTCCGCGCCGGCCGTGAGTCCGAGTGCGGCTTCCTCCACGCTGCGCGCCTCGGCGCCGACCCGCTTACTCGGATACGCGGCGCGTGCGCGGCGCACGGTCTCCGCATAGTCGAGGCCGGAAAGTGCGAAGTGATTCTCCTTCAGCAGCAACTCGTCCTCGAGATCGCGGCGATGATTGCGTCCGCCGCCTGCCTTCACGGCCGCTTTCTCGGCGTCGCGCAGACCGGGGGTGGTCTTGCGCGTGTCGAGCACCTGCACGCCGCCGGCGGAGGCCACGGCGCGCGCGGTCGCGGTGGCGATCCCGGACAGGCGCTGGAGGAAGTTCAGCGCCGTGCGTTCCGCAGCGAGCAAGCCGCGCGCGCGGCCTGTGACGAGGAGGAGCTGCGCGCCCGTGCGGACGGGGTCGCCGTCCTCGACCGACCATTCGAGGCGCAGCTCGGGATCACACTGGCGGAAGGCTTCCTCGGCCCAAGCGCGGCCGGCGAAGACCCCGTTTTGCTTCGCGATCAGGCGGGCGCGAGCGCACGCGGCCTCCGGCACAACGGCCTGGGAGGTGAGGTCGGCGCCCGCACCGTCCTCGGCGAGCGCCCGGCGGACGGTCTCGGCCACGGATTCCCGCCGCGCCTGGCCTTGCACCCCCGAATTCTACCGTTGCGCGGCTTCGTTCGATGCTTGCGCCGCACGCCAGTCGCTCCACCGCACCAGCGCAGCGCGCGTTTCGAGCTGGGTGTTGGCACCGATGCCCGACATCAGTGGCAAGGTCTCCACGCTGAGCGGCAGGCCGAGCCCCGGACGCTCCCGCACCAGCCGCTCCGCACGGCCGGCGCCGAGGCCCGGTAACCACGCCAACCGCTCCGCTCCGTCCGCGGCGAGATCCGGGACCAGTACTGGCGGGCCGCGCACAGGATCGCAGAGCGCGCAGTGCTCCTCGCGCGCTTCGGGCAGAGCGCGCCAAGCGGAAAACCCGAGCAATGCGGTCCAGAGCACGAGTGCGCGCGCGGAGGGATCCATGCCTTCAGGACGCCTTCTCGGCGCGTGGGTTACGGCACGATCGTTCGCACGAACTGGGAGCGCTGTAGTGCGTCGAGGGCGCGATCCACGGACTCCTCGTCCTCGAGCCGCAGGACCTGGGCTCGGCCGCCCGCCACCGGAGCTACGAACAAGACTTCGTCCCCATCCCGATGCAACACGCCGATCGAGCTCTCTCCATTGGTGAGAGAAATCGGCCAACCGCCGCCGTGCGCAAGGATTGCGGGCTGGATGCGTCCGGCGTGCAGCATCAAGCGTCGCAATCGCGGCAAGGCATCGGGCGGCGCCGACGGCAAGGAAACCGAGGGATATCGAGAAGGCGTCGGCCACTCCAGGCGTAAAGTCGGCGCCGGTTGTTGCTCGGAGAGCGCCCGGAAGCTCCAAGCCTGCAGCGAGATCCCGGTGGCAAATAAAGCGAGCCGGCTGCGCAGAGCGAGCGGGTAGTCAGGCGCGAGGAGCAGGATGCGGGGCTCCGCCGGACGTGCGTACCAAGCCTCCAACGCCGGTTGCGCCTCCCGCAGCCGCGCGGCGGTCTCGATGAGGCTTTCGGCGATCGCCGTTTCGGGCGCCGCGTCGAAGAGCAGGAGGAAGCAGGGCCGACCGAGCGGATCGGGACCGCTCGCAGCCGATTTCAGCGGCAGTTCGAGCGGAATGCCGCTTTCGTCAAGACGCAAGCCGGGTTCGAGCGCGTCCGGGTGACGCAACAGCCAAGCCAAGAGCCCGGCTCGCGACCAGAGCGTCTGCTCGGGCTTCACTGCAGGCGGGCTCCCTGCGGCATCTGCGCAGCGCGACGGCGCGTGCCCGCATGCGTGACGTCGTTGCCGAGCAGCGCACAGAGCGCGACCGCGAGGGCGTCGGACTCGTCCTCGGCGGCGAACTGCGCGTCGGGTTCGGCCAGATGCACGCGCACCATCCGCCCCACTTGCTCCTTGCTCGCCGCGCCCCGCCCCGCGACGTGGCGCTTGACGCTCGCCGGCGGAATCTCCTCCACCACGAGCCCGGACTGCGCAGCCGTCATCATCACGACGCCGCGCGCTTCGCCGATGCGCAGCGCGCTGGCGGCGTTGCGCCCGAAGAAAGCGGATTCCAGTGCCAGCCGCTGCGGTGCGTGCGCGCGGATCGCCGCGCTGAGCCGCTCGTGCAGCTCGCGCAGTCGCTCCGGCAAAGGCTTGCTCGACCGACCGAGCCGCCAAATACCGCTCGCCACGCGCGTGCATGCGCCGGAATTGGCTTCGACCACCGCCCAACCGACGACTGCGGTGCCTGGATCAATGCCGAGCACTCGCAGCGGGCCGGATGCGCGGAGGGTCGGCGACGGCACGCGCCGATGGTAACCTGGGACGATGGCGCAAGACACGGCCGCGGTCGTGCTGGCCGCGGGCTCGGGCCGCCGTCTCGGCGGAGTCGCGAAGGCGCTGCTCCCCCTGCGCGAACGACCGCTGCTGGCTTGGTGCCTCGCGGCGCTGCGAGCCACGCCTGCGATCGCACAGATCGTGCTCGTGATGCGGCCGCAGGACGAGGCGGAGTTGCGCGAGCGCTGGAACTGCGACGCGCGCGCACTCGGTGCCGATCGCGTGGTGGCGGGCGGCGCGGAGCGTTGGCTGTCGAGCCGCGCGGGGGCCGAGGCCGCCGATCCGGCCCATCCTCTGCTCTTGGTGCTCGACGCGGCGCGTCCTTGCATTCAGTCTCGCGAGATCGAGCGCGTGATCGAAGCGGTGCGCGCACACGGTGCCGCACTGCTCGCCGAGCCACTCACGGACACCCTCAAGCAGGCCGATGGCGCCGGCAGAGTGGCGCGCACGCTCGCGCGCGAGGGTCTGTGGCGCGCCCAGACCCCGCAGGGTGCGCGGCGCGAGCTACTGTTGCGCGCCTTCGCGGCTTGGGATGCGGCAAGCCAGGGCTTGCCCACCGACGAATCCGCGCTGCTCGAGCACGCCGGCATCGCGCCCGCACTGGTCGAAGCGCGCGCGCCGAACCCCAAACTCACTTTCCCCGCCGATCTCGCCGCTGCCGCGGCCCTGCTCGCAGGTTTCGACTGAAATGTCTCACTCCCCCCCCCCTCGTGGACTTCCCGAGCTCCGCATCGGTCTCGGATGGGACCGCCATCGCATGGAGGCTGGCCGACGCTGCGTGCTCGGCGGCGTGGAATTGGAGTCTGCGCGCGGACCGGTCGGCCACAGCGATGCCGATGCGCTGCTGCATGCCCTCGCTGACGCCGTGCTCGGCGCCGCCGGACTCGACGACCTCGGCACCCTCTTCTCGGACGGCGATCCTGCCTGGAAGAACGCCGACAGCGCGCGTTTCGTCACGGAGGCGGTGCGGCTCGCCGCTGCGCGCGGGCTGCGTCCGCTCAGCGCCGACGCGGTGGTGATCACCGATGCACCGCGCCTCGCACCGCATCGCGCGGCGATCCGTGCCCGTCTCGCAGAACTGCTTGGCCTGCCGACGGAACGCGTCAACCTCAAGGGCAAGACCACCGAGCTCGGGCTCGTGGACCGCGTCGAGGCTCAGGTGGTCGTGTTGCTGACCGGATCGCCGGCCTGAAGCCGCCACAACTGCGCGTACTTGCCGCCACGCGCGAGCAACTCCTCGTGGCGGCCTTCCTCGACGACGCTGCCGTCCTCCATCACGAGAATGCGGTCCGCGCCGCGAATGGTGGAGAGGCGGTGCGCGATCACGAAGGTGGTGCGCTGCTCCATCAAACGCTCGAGCGCCGACTGCACGAGTCGCTCGCTCTCGGAATCGAGCGCGCTGGTGGCCTCGTCGAGCAGCAGGATTTCGGCGTCCTTGAGCAGAGCGCGCGCAATCGTGACGCGCTGCGCCTCGCCGCCCGAGAGCCGCGCGCCGCCTTCGCCGACCAGGGTGTCCAGCCCTTGCGGCAAGCGCGCGAGCATGTCGCCGAGACGGGCCGCCGTGCAGGCGGCGCGCACTTCCTCGTCGCTGGCCTCGGGGCGGCCGTAACGCACGTTCTCGCGGATCGAAGCCTGGAACAGAAAGGGCCGCTGCTGCACGACGGCGAGGCGTGCGAGCCAGTCCGCGGGTTTCAGGCTGCGCAAGTCACGCCCGTCGGCGAGGATGCGCCCACGGGTGGGATCGTGGAAGCGCGCGACGAGGTCGAGCACGGTGCTCTTGCCGGCACCGGAGAGTCCCACCAACGCGATCCGCTCACCGCGCGCCACGCGGAAGGAGACGCCGCGCACGGCCTCGCCTTCGGCCTCGGGGTAGCGGAACCCGACGTCCTCGAAGCAAAGTTCCTCACGCAAGCCGGGCCAGGGCTCGGTGGATTGCGAGACGTCGAGGCTGGAGCGCAGGTCGAAGACCTCGAAGACGCGATCCACCGAACCGAGTGAGGAATAAATGATGCTGGTGGCGCGCGTCAGCCGCTTGGCGTAGGCGAACACGCTGCCGATGGACCAGAAGAACACCACCATCGTGGCGGGGTGCGCGAAGATCGGCGTGATCAGCAGGTGCACCAGCGCGAGCGCGCCGAGCGCCACCCCGATGCCGCCGTTGGCGAGCAGCGCAGTCACCGCCAGACTGCCGGCTTGCGCGCGCACCATGCGCCGTGTCTCTTCGACGAAGCGTTGATTGCCGCGTCGGAAGTCCTCGGCCTCGCGCTCCTCCATGCGGAAGGCTTTCACCACGCGGATGCCCGAAAGCATCTGCACCAAACCCTGCGTGGTGTCCCCGAAGCGATCCTGCGAATCGCGGCTGCGGCGGCGCACTTTGGGACCGAACTTGAGCACCGGCCAAGTGATCAAGGGCAAGAACACCAGCATGCACAGCGTGGCGGTGGGTTCGGCAGCGGTCGCAATCAGCAGTGCCGCCATGATCTCGAAGGGGCACTGCACCAGCTCTTCGAGCATCAGCGTGATCAAGCGCAGGCTCGCGCCGACGTCGGCCGTCATGCGCGAGACCAGATCCCCGAGTTGGCGTCCGCCGTGCCAGTTCACGTCGAGCTTGACGATGTGCGCGGCCATGTCCTGGCGCAGATCGGTGATCAGCCGCACGCCGAGCATGCGCGAGGAGCGCACGAAGACGTACTCGGCGACCGCGAAAATGGCCGCGAGCAAGCCGAGCAACCCCACGATCCACAGCACGTCCACCACCGCGCGGGTGAGGCCGAAGGACGGCAGACTCTGGATCCAGGGTTCGAAATACTTCTCGACGAATTCGCTGAGGGGTGAGCTCGCCGCGTCCTTTTCGCCACCGCTCGGGAAGATCCGCGCCAGCAAGGGCTGGAGCAGGATCATCGTGAGCTTGCTGCCGGCGCCCGCAACCGCGCCGAGCACGATGATCATCCACGCCATGCCGCGGTAGCGCCGTAAATACGGTAGCAACCGACGGTAGGCCTCGAGCATCGAGGTCGAACGTCGCGCGCGCGGCGCCGCCGGCGGAGCGGAGTCGGCCTCCAAGCTCCGGATGCTACTCGCGCAGGGCGTTCACGTAAGCCAGGAATCGCTGCGAAAGCAGATCGTCCTCGACCTGGAAGGCGTGCCGTGCGTTGTTCACCGGATCAATCTCCGTGGTCGGCGGATCGCGCCGGGAGATGCGGTAGAAGTACCAACCGAGCGGACCGCGCACGGGACCGACGATGGCCTTCAGTTCGGCTTCGAAGAACATGTCGTCCCCGATCGAGTAGCCCTGCAGGAAGTCGGTGTACTCGCTCTCGCCGAGCAGGGAGCGCAGGTCGGCACGCGAAAGGGACTCGAAGCGTCCACGATTGCGATCCAGCGCGTTGGCACCTGGGGCGCTCGGCGGGTAGTTGCTGTACTGCAACAGCAGATCCTCGTAGGCCTCGCCGTCGCGCAGTTGCTCGGCAACCTCGAGTGCCGTCGCCTCGTACTGGCTGAAGGGATCGCTCCCAGGGCGATAGACCTTCGGGGCCATCGAGTACTCGAGGGCGGTCGGATCCACCACGGCGACCAAGATCACCTCAGCCTTGACCTTGCCCTGCCCGAGGAAACTGCCGCGCTCGGTCACTTGCGCGCTGATCCAATCCGCCGGGATGGGATTCGGCAGCGTGGTGCGGAAGGAGCGCCGCGCGTCGAAGTACTGGCGGTAGTGCTCCATCGAAGGGAAGCCGAGGAAGTCCAGCACGGCTTGATCGTGCGTGAAGATGGTGCCGTCGTATTCCTTGCGCTCCGCCGCGTACATGGCGTCGAGCGTCTCCTTCGAGAGCCAGTGACCATCGGCGCGCAGCTCGCGCTCGGCCAGATCCAGACTGCCGACCCAGTTCTCGGCGGTTTCCTCTGCGACCGGTGAGATCAGGCCGCGCGACAACTCGAGCAGTTCCTTGGTCTTGAACTCGACACCGTTCACGCGCAGGGCGATGCCTTCCGGCAGGCCATCGGCGGGATAGGTGAGCTCGCCTTGTGAGCGCAGCCATCCGAGCACACCCGGGAGCATGATGTAGGAGAACACGAAGTCCGAAGGCATCTCCGGGAACTCTTGTCCAGCCTCCTTCATCGCGAGGCGGCCTTCGAGCTCCTGCGCGACCGGCCCCCATCCCGAGTTGTCGGACTCGGAGTCGAAGACCTCCTTCAACTGCTCGACCGGCCAGAGTTCCGGATCGGGCGGGAAGAACATGGCGTTGATGCGGAGCACCAACGCGATCGTGCGGCGGAATGCGTCCTCGGTGTAGCCCTCGATGAGGCGGTCACGCCAGAAATCGCCGTTGGGCGACTGCGCGAGGAAGGCATCCACCTGCTCGCGGACCTTGGAGTCAATCATCTCGTCGGTGATCTCTTCGGCGCCGACGCGCAGTCCGGCGGAGGAGCGCCGATCCACCTCGGCTTGGAGCAGCAACTCCAGCATGCCCAGATTCACGATGTTGGCGCCCACGGAGTAGATCAGGGCGCGGCGTTGACGTTCCTCGACGCTGATCCCGCCGGCTCCCTTCTCGGAGGCCTCGGCGAAGACCAACGGGATCTCGACCTTCTCGGGCGCCTTGGTTTCGAAGGTGATTTCCTGCGCGGAATCCGGTTCCGGTCCGACGACGGGCTCCTGGGAACCCGCGGCCGGGGTGGCACTATGCTCAGGCAGTGCGCAGGCGAAGCCCGTGCCGCTCGCGACCGCGACACAGAGGAGAGTGGACGAAACGATTCGAAGGATGGAGTTCATGCAGGAAACGGAGCGGGTCGTTCGATCGCGGGGCTGTCCATTCTACCGCTGGATGGCCTTCGGGCTCGCGGGGCTCAGCCTCACCGCCTGCAGCGAGCCTGAGGGCTTGCGGATCGGCGAGGTCGAGCTCCCCTATCGGCAAATTCGCGCTCTCGAGGAAAGTCTGCATCAGGCATTCTCCTCCGAGGGACGCGCCACTCTGCTCTGGTTGATGCTGGACGGCGGCCTGGCCGAGGAAGCGCTACTCCACGCCGGTTTGCCCGAAGCCAGCACCGCTGCGCGCGCCGAGGCCGAGCTCTGGGCTGGTCGGCTACGCGCTGGAGAATCCTTCGATGCGCTGCTCGCCGAACTCAGGGCGCGTGCGCCAGAGCAGGTGCCGGATGCGGGTCTGGAACGGCCTGCCCCCGCTCACCTCGGGGGCAGTGTGGCCGCACACGTGGCGGCACTCGAAGAGGGCGCATGGAAGGGACCGGTGCGGACCGAACACGGCTGGGAGCTCCTGCATCTGGCGGTGCGCGAACCCGGTCCGCGTTCCATTGCCCAAGTGATGGTCGAGCGCCTGCGCTTTCCGGTCGGCACCGCCAGCGACCGCGCCCGAGCCCGCGCTGACTGGGCTAGACTGCCTCTCTCCGGCAATTCGGAACTGCTGGACGCGCTTCCGCTCGAATTCCGGCGCGGACGAGTGCGGAGCTCCGCCCCGACCGAATGATGATGCTCGCCCTGCTCTTCTCTCTCGTCTCCGCGACTGCCACGCAGGAACCCGAGGCGCCGCCTCCGCCTCCGAAGAAGGAGTTCGCGCGGCTCAGTGGACTCGCGCAGAAGAGCGCACAGGAAGATCTCGTCGCGCTCCGGCGTGCGGAGAAGGAGGAGCAGCGCGCGGAGGTGCGCGGCCGCTTGATCGCTTATGGCGAAGGGTTGATTCCCTATCTTTTTGACGCCACGCCGAAGGCAGTCGAGGAAGGGCGCTTCCCGGATCACTCCGTGGTGCTCGACGCAGTGTTGGTGGAGGCGGATTTGCCGCTCGCCTGGAAGTTGCTCAAGAAGAAGACTCCGGACGAGTTGCGCGCTTACCTGATCCGGCGCTGGGCCGACAGCAGCCGCAAGGATGCGATCGAATTCCTCAAACCGCTGCTCGCGGACCCCGCCGCAGAAACCGCCTATCAAGCCGGCCGTGGCCTGCTGCGTCGCGGCGATCGCGACGGCGCCGAGGTGGTGATGCAGGCGCTGCGCACGCGCTGGACCAAAGAGGCCGCGCTGCTGCGCGCCGACTTCGCCGGTCTGGAGCGGGGTCCGCTCGCCGATCTTCCGCGGGTCTCGCTCTCCTCGAACAAGTTGGCGGAACGTCTGCTCGGCGTACGCATGTTCGAGTTGTTCGGCGTCAAGGAGCAGATCCGCTTGCTCCATCCGATGCTCAGCGAGAGCGACACCAGCCTGCGGCTCGCCGCGATTGACGCCTGCCGTGTGGTGATGGACGGCGAGGCGCCGCTCGAGAAGCCTTCGATGACGCAGATCATCGAGCAGGCGGAAGCCTGGAAGAAGAGGCTCTAGGCGTGCGCTCCCGCCTCTGGCTGCCTTGGTTGGCGGTGGGCGCCGTGGCGGCACTCGCCCCGGCAGCACCGGCGCAACGTGCCAAGAAGGAGCCCTGCTGGGTGTGTGGCGAAGATGCAGAGGTGATGGCCGCCAATGGCATCGTCAACCACGGTGCCTTCCCCTTCTTCAACGGTGACTCCAAGGAGATTCAGGATCACCTCGGCGCGCGCACGCTGTTGTGGATCGAATCCACGCACTTCCGCATCGGCAGCGACCTGAAGGATTGGAAGATCCCGGTCGAGGAGCGCAAGGCCTATCGCGCGGAGCTCGAGAAGTTTGCCGAGAAGTTTCCGGCGGTGGATCCCAAGAAGGTCGCCACGCTCGATCGCGCACTGCGCCTGCATCTGACTGCGGAGCGCATGGAGAAAATGTACGCGGACGTGCAGGCGCTGACGCAAACCACGACCGAGGCCTGGCTGAATCTTCCGCCTGAAACCGTGTTTTTGAGCGCGAAGGACGGGAACTGGGGCGAGTTCCTGAACGAGGACTATCAGACCCGGCCAGCACGACCGCCGGGCTGGGCACCGTGGGTGGAACTCGGGCAATACCTCGGCATGCCGATGAAGTACGAGATTTTGATGTTTCACTACAAGGCGGACATGGAGCGCTTCAAGCGCGACTACATCGGGCACGCCAACACCCACCCGCAGCGCTGGCATTGCACTTGGAAGGTGGATGTCGGGCAGCCGAAGAGCCGCGCGATGTGGTTCGGATTCTCCTCCGACGCCGAGGGCATGCACCACGACCAGCACGTGCACAACGCGCTGTTGCACAACGTCGGCATCAACATGCTCGACGCCTACATGTGCTATTTGGTGGAGGCGCCGTTCTGGCTGCGCACCGGGTTCGGGCACCTGCTCACGCAACGCAACTCTCCCGACTACAACTTCTACGACCTCGACGAAGGTGCCGCCGAGATGAACGCAGACGAGAACGATTACCGCGTAGCGGTGCGCAAACTGGTGGCCGGCGGCAGTGCGCCCAGCTTTCTCGACCTCGCCAAGCTGAGCTCCTTCGGCGAGCTCGGATTGCACGATCACTTGGTCTCGTGGTCCAAGGTGCACTTCATGACCGAGACCGACCCGGAGGGATTTGCGCGCTTTCTGCTCGCGATCAAATTCAATCCCACCAACAGCGCGAATCTCGACATGCAGCGCGACGCGCTGCAGTCCGCCTTCGGCTGGTCCTTGCTCTCCGCGGAGGAGGCTTGGAAGGCGTGGGTGCTCGCGACCTACCCGGTGAAGTGAGCCGTGGCAATCGGGCGCGAGTTCGTGGTGTTCGACACCGAGACCACGGGCATGCCCCCGGGTGGGCGCCTGGTGGAGATCGGTGCGCTCAAGGTACGCGGCGGCACTGTGGTGGAACGCTTCGAGCGGCTGGTGTTCCCGGAGGCTCCGATCCCGCCGGAAGTGATCGCGATCCACGGCATCACCGACGCGATGGTCGCCGACGCACCGGATGCGCGCGCCGTAGTGAGCGATTTTCTGGCGTGGATCGGCGATGCCCCCTTGCTCGGACACAACGTTTCCTTCGACGCGGCGATCGTCGCCGCCGAGTGCCGCCGCTTCGGTTTGACCCTGCCTGACAACCCCACTTGGTGCACGCTACGCGCGGCGCGTGGGCTACTCAAACGGCGCTCGCACTCCCTGCAGTCCTTGGTTACCGAATTGGGGCTGCCTCCGGCCGAGCACCACCGCGCCTTGTCCGACGCACAGCACACCCTTCACCTGTGGTGGCGGTTGTGCGAAGTTGGCGGCGCAGACGGCCGTGGCAGCGACGCGGCGCGCGGAAAGAAACTCTCCCAGTTCGCTCCCCAGGAACCGCGCCTGCTCGAACGCGACGAGATGCTGCGCGATGCCTCGCTGCTCGGCGAGGCCGTGGACCTGAGCTATCGGCTTGCGACCGGGCGGCTGTCTGCGCTGCGTGTCACACCGCGGCTGTTCTACTTGCGCGGTGGCCATCTGTGGATGGAAGCGCTCTGCCACGAGGCCTGCTACTACAAATCTTACCGGTTGGACCGCGTGGCCGGCGCCCGCATGAGCCTGGACGCCCCTCCGATCACGCCACGGCGCTTCCCGACGCGCTGACGGCCTGCGCGCAATTGCTGGACGCACTATGCCGCTTTCGCTAGGATGATGCTTCGACGCGGTCGCGCGAGGGTCCGCGCGCGTCTATGCAGTCGATTTTTTCCCAGATTCGGACCCTACAACAGGAACATCATTCATCTTTCGCCATGAGCGATTCTCGACTCGACCTAGATCATGACGGAGGCGGGAACGATTCGTCGTCCCTCTCTGCCCATTCCCCTGTCGAACCCGGCAGCGTACTCCTCGACCCGGGCGAAGACGTCGCCGGCTACGAAAGAGAGGATCTCGAGGACAAGTACCTCGACCTCAAGGACGAAGTCTGGCGCCTGCGGCGCGAGCTGAACCTCGACCCGGTCACCGGCCGGATGCCGAACAATGGCGGCTATGCCTCGCCGGGTGGATTCTTGCGCCGGCAGACGGTGGCAGTCTTCGTGGACGTGCAGAACATGTACCACTCCGCGAAGAAGACTTTCGGCCGCAATCTTTCCTACTCCAAGATGCTGCGCTCCTGCGTGCGCAGCCGCCGCTTGGTGCGCTCGTTGGCCTACGTGATCGATCGCGAGGGCGTGGATCAAGTCTCCTTCTTCGACCATCTGCGCTACTGCGGCTTCGAAGTCCGCAAGCGTGAGGTGATCGAGCGCATGGACGGCTCGCGCAAGGCCGAGTGGGAACTCGGCATGGCCATGGACATGCTGACGATCGCCGAGAAGGTGGACACCATCATCATTGTGAGCGGCAACGGCGTGTTCGCCGATCTCGTCCCGGCGCTACGCGCCAAGGGCGTGAAGGTGGAGGTCTGCGCCTTCCGCGAATCCATGAGCGATCTGCTCCAGCGCGCGGTGGATCAGTACCACTTCCTGGGCGAGGAGCATCTCTACACCGCGCCGGGCGCGCCGACCCACGTCGCGCCGCTCGCGGCACCGGCGGCCTTCAGCGCTTCCGCCGAGGAGTAGGCACCGGAGTGGAACGCGGCTGGGGTGTCTCGACGGCACCCCAGCCGCCTCCGCCCGGGGTCTCGATGCGCAGACGATCGCCGGGCTGCGCAGTGAACACGCTGCCACAGGGCAGTGAGCGGCGTTTGCCGTCGCGCAGCAGCCAATCTGCGCCGGCGCGACCGGGACTGCCACCGTGGGCACCCGGCGGACGGCTCGCGCGCCGCGTGGTCATCAGGCTGACGCGGGTGGGCGCGAGGAATTCCCATTCTTTCACCAATCCATCGCCGCCGCGATGGCGTCCGGCGCCGCCGGAGCCGCGCCGCAGTGCGAGTCGCGTCACGCGCGCCGGCACGTCGGCTTCGAAGACCTCGATCGGCGTGTTGCGAGTGTTGGTCATGTGCACCTGCACCGCGCTCGCACCCGCGCCGTGAGGACCTGCGCCCGCTCCGCCCGCGATGGTTTCGTAGTGAACGAATTCGCTGCCGTCCGGCCGTCGCCCGCCGAAGCAGACGTTGTTCATCGAACCCTGCGAGGCGGCCGGAATGCGCGCGCCGAGCAGACCGCCGAGCGCCGCGTAGAGCACGTCCACGATGCGCTGTGAGGTTTCGGTGTTGCCGGCGGCGACACCGGCCGGCGCCTCGCTGGCGACCAAGCTCGCCTGCGGCAGCTTCAGCTCGACCGCTTCCAGCGCACCGCTGGATTCGGGCAGCTCCTCGCCAGCCAGGGTGCGCAGGACGTAGAACACCGCGCTCGCGGCGACCGCATGGTGCGTGTTCCAGGAACCCGGCACTTGCGGCGAGGAGCCGCGGAAGTCGAAGCTCAACCGCGCGCCGCGTTTGCGCACCGCGCAGACGATGCGCGGCGTACCCGGTCCGTCGAGCGCGTCCTCTGCGGTGGCATCGCCGTCCGGCCAGGAACGCAGCAGGGCGGTGGTCTGCGCCCGGGCATGAGTATGCAACCCCTCCATCGCCCGGCTCAGCGCGGCAGCGCCGAAGCGCGCGCGCAATTCTTCGAAGCGTTGCTGACCGCGGAAGAGCGCTGCGCACTGGGCCTCGAGATCGGCGCGGCGTGCGGCGGCATCACGCGTGTTGGCTGTGAAGATGCGCCAGACCTCTTCCACGCGGCGACCTGCGCGCAAGAGGTGCACGGGCGGCAGAATCAGGCCTTCGCCGAAGACGTCGGCCGCGCCCGCAAGGGAACCGGGCTCGGCGCCGCCGATGTCGGCGTGATGCGCGCGATCGAGCAGGTAGCCGAGTCGATGGCGTCCATGATCGAGCGGCGCAACCACGGTGACGTCGTTGAGGTGCGTTCCGCCGCGGTGCGGATCGTTCAGCACGATCACGTCGCCGCGCCCGATCCTCACCTCGGCAAGCACCGCCGCGACGGTCAGATGCGCGCTGCCGAGATGCACCGGGATGTGCGCGGCGTGCGCGACCAAGCGCCCGCGCGGATCCAGCAGCGCGCAGGAATAGTCGCGCCGCTCCTTCACGTTCGGGGACACCGCGCTCTGGCGCAGCGCCTCCCCCATCTCCTCGGTCACACTCGCGAAGAGGTGGCGCGAGGCTGCAAGTGGTACGGCGGCGCGCGGAGACTTGCTCTGCACGCCGCCGATTCTAGACGCGATCCTTCGGGGCCGTTAGGGCTTGATGATCACGTTGTTGCAACGGCCGGAGCCGCCGAGGCCGCCGCCGTGGAAGAAGACCGTGGTGCCCGCGAGTCCGAGCGGGACGTTGCCGGAGATCGTCGCCGTGCCGCCAGCGGCCGGCACGATCGCCAGCACCGAGCGCGGGTTCGAGAGCAGCAGATCACCGATCGGCGATGCCGTCGGTCCACAACCGGTGCGCGAGTACACGAAAATTGCCCGTTCGCCCGGCGCCAGATAACGCATGGTCAGCGTCACCGGGAAGCCGGCGGTCGGGAAGTTCGGGCTGAAGCGCAGTTCCGGATGGGTCGGTGTGCAGCCCTCGTATTCGTTGAGCGCACCCGATTGATAGATGCTCTCCCAGATTCCGCCACGAGGGCTGATCGCAACACCGTGTGGGTTGTTGCTGCTGCCCTGATCGCCGAGGAACGAGCACACCAAGGCACCAGTAGCGGCATTCATGCCGAACATGGTGATTTGGTCGCGGCCTCCGAAGTAGAGCGTGTCGGTGTTGGCGTCATAGCCAAGGCCTGCGCCACGGGTGCAGCCGATCGCAGAGGTGCTGTGCACGGTGCCCAGCGCGCCAGTGCTGGGGTTGATGGCAGTGACGGTGTTCACTGTCCAATCGAGCACCCAGTACACGTCGCGACGGCAGTCCCACGCCGCTCCGACGTAGCCGGTGCTCGGGAAGGGCCAGCTCGTTACGAGCACGCCCGTGCGCGTGTAAACGTACACCACGTCCGTACTGGCGTTGGTGGTGACGACGTACTGACGCTTGTCATCCCACGCGAGACCGTAGTCCGAGCTATTGGAGATCGGAATCGAGCCCGCGCTCGCACCGGTGGCGTCGTTGAGGAGCTGAACGACGGCCGTGGTGCCATCGAGCGCCATGAGGTACTGACCGTCGTGGGCGAGGTCGTTGTAGCGCGCGGAGAGTCCGACGATCGTCTGCAGCACGTTGCCCGGGGCCGCAGGGCCGCCGATGGCACCGAGAATGTCGCCATTCTCGTCGTATTGCTGAGCAGAGAGAGGACCGGCGACAAGAAGCGCCAGGACAAGGGAGGTTGTGAGTTTCATGTTCTCTAGTGTGTGAATGAAAGGAGTGGGGGAAAGTCCGCGTTCAGGAGAGGCTCATTGTGCGAAGCCTCTCCATGCGTTCGGAGTCGAAGGGCGGCCGGTATCCACGCAGGAACCGACCGCCCTGATCACGCTCCGAATCGGCAGCCTAAGGCTTGATGATCACGTTGTTGCAACGGCCGGAGCCGCCGAGAGTCGCAGGGTCGTTGCCGCTGGCGTCGTACTGCTAGGCGGGAGTCGCGGCGGCGAGGAGTCCTGCGGCGAGGAAGCTAAGGAGGGGTGTCATGTCTTGAATGATGAAGTGGGAAAGGGAAGGGGGGCGAGGGGCGGAGGTCGCCCTCACCCCCATGACGCTAGCACACCGGCGTGAAACCGAGGGAGAGAAGCCGCGTTGAGCTTCAGGACCGACCGGGGTCGGAACGCGCGCGCCGATCCAGAACCAAGGCACGGTAACGATCCACCCGTGCGCTCCACCCGGAAGGCAGGATCGTGGTGCCGGAGTACTCTCCCAGCACGGCCGGGCCGCGCAAGCTGGCCCCTGGCTGCAGCTCCTCTCGCTGAAACCACGGCAGCCTGCGAAGAGCTGCCTTGCGACCCGACTCGGGCAGGGCGACGGGATGAAAGCCGTGCGGTTTCGGCGCACTCCGCCGCAGGCGCTGCGCCGTGAAAGGTTGCGCGGCGGGTCCGTCCACTTGCACCCGCACCGCCAGCAATTCCACGGCAGCAGCCTCGCGCTGGTAGCCGAATCGGCGCTGATGCTCGGCGTGGAAATTCGCGATCGGATCGCCCTCCTCCGCTAAGGCGAAGACGGCGTCCTGTCCTTCGCCACGCAATTCGAGCACGCGGCGCACGCGCAGGTCACGAGCCGCCACTCCCTCCGAGAGCAGTTCGGCGCGTGCACGCTCCACCAGCGGCTCAAACAGCGCGCGACGCGCGGTGGCGGAAGCCGGCACCGCAGCGCGAATGCTGCGCGTGAGCGTACGACGCGGTGGAGCGGCGAGCAGGCCCAAGGCACAGAAGGCACCCGGCAGTGGCGGCACCACCACGCGGCGCACCCCTAGCCGCTCCGCCAACCAGCAGGCGTGCAGTCCGCCGGCACCGCCGAAGGAGTAGAGCGTGAGCGTGCGCGGATCCCAACCGTCGCCGAGACTGACGCGGCGCAGCGCGCGCTCCATGCCTGCGGTTGCGATCTCGAGTACTTGCGCAGGAGCGGCGCCCAGCTCGGCGAGTGCCGCGACGGCGCGATCCTCGTGCAAGGCGAAGCTTCCACCGAGAAAGAAGTCGGCGTGCAAGCGTCCGGCCGCAAGATGCGCGTCGGTGAGCGTCGCGCGGGTGCCGCCGCGCCCGTAACAAGCGGGTCCGGGCTCAGCGCCTGCGCTCGCGGGTCCGACTTGCAGTTCACCAGCGGCGTCGCGCCAAGCGTAGGAGCCGCCGCCGGTGCCGACCGTGTGCATCGGCATGCCGCGCACCAGCAACGGCAAACCACCCACCGTCACCGGCGTGAGCGGGAGTTCTCCGGACGGCAGCAAAGCGCAATCGGTGCTGGTACCGCCCATGTCGAAGCTGAGCACCGCACTGTCGCCGCGCGCATCCGCGAGCGCGCGCGCGGCGCACAGTCCAGCGGCCGGTCCGCTCAGCGCGAGCGAGGCCGGTTCGTCAGCGGCAGCCGCGGCGGTCGCGGTGCCGCCGTCGGATCGCATCACGCGCAAGATTGCACCTGTGTGCGCGCGTTCCAAGCCTTGCGCGAGCCGACGCAGCGCGGGTCCGACCACCGGAGCGAGCGCCGCGTGCGCCCAGATCGTGGTCGCGCGCTCGTACTCGCGAAGTTCGGGCGCGTGCTCGTGGCCACTGAACACCGGCACTTCGCTGCCGAGCGCTCGGCGCAGAGCCGCCACCAGTTTGCGCTCGCGTTGCTGCGCCGGTCCCGGTCGCCAGGCATGCAGCAGACAGACGGCGACTGCACGCGGCTTCTTCGCAGCGACGCGGCGCAAGGATGCGGCGAAGGCGGTGGCTTCCGGGGCGGCGGAATCGTGCTCGACCACCAGGGCGCGGGCCTGCGGCGGTCGCGTGACCGAAGGTTCGAGGGCGTAGAGCGTGGCGCGTTCCTGGCGTCCGATCGCGAGCAGGTCGCCGAATCCTTCATCGGTCACGAACACTGCGCGGCCGAGCTTGCCGGTGAGCAGGGCATTGGTCGCGTGCGTAGTGCCGTGGACCAGCTCGATTCCCTCACGTTCGCCGAGCAATGCGTGAGCGCAGGCGAGCACCGCACGGCCGGTGTCGCGCGGCGTGGTCGGCAGTTTGTACGCGCGCCATCCCCCCCCCTCGGTGGCGGTGACGGCGTCGGTGAAGGTGCCGCCGGTATCCACCCCGAGGCGGGGCGCTCCGCTCACGAGGCGGCGTCGAGCACGACTTCGACCTCCACCGGCTGATCTCCGCGCGAGAGCGTGAGCTTGATGCGCTCTCCCGGGGCGCGGCCGAGAAGTTGCAGTTCGAGTTCGTTCTGCGTCGCGACCGGCTTGCCCTCCACCGCAATCACGATGTCGCCGAGTTCGACGCGGCCATCCGGGCGGACCTGTGCCGCGCGCAATCCGGCGCGCGCGGCGGCGCCGTTGGGCTTGAGCTCCGCGATCACCACTCCGCGCAAGCCCTGCGAACGCGTCCAGCGATCGGAAGCCGCGCTCAGGCCGAGCGAAGCGCGCGGACCTTGTCCGGTGCGAATGATTTCCGGCACCACGCGATTGACGGTGTCCACCGGCACGGCGAAACCAATGCCCGCAGAGGCGCCGCTCGGACTCGCAATCATGGTGTTGACGCCGATCAGGCGACCGGAGCTGTCGAGCAGAGGACCACCGGAGTTGCCGGGATTGATGGCGGCATCGGTTTGGATCACGCCGCGGATCGGGTTGCCGATCAAGGAAGTGATCTCGCGTTCGAGCGCGCTGATGATCCCGGTGGTGAGCGTCTGGTCGTAACCGAAAGGATTGCCGATCGCATAGACCTTTTGACCCACTTGCAGATCCGTGCTGCTGCCGAGCGGTAGCACCGGCAGATCCTCGCCCGCCGAGTCAATCTTCAGCACCGCGAGATCCACCGACGGATCGGTGCCGACGACGCGGGCTTCGAGCGGATCCACGCTGCCTTCGAGATAGACGAGCATGCGCTTCGCGCCGCGAATGACGTGGAAGTTGGTGACCAGATAGCCGTGCTCGTCCCACACGAAGCCGCTGCCCTCCTGCGCCAGTTGCTCGGTGATGCTGCCGGCGAAGAAGTTGCGCACCAGTGCGGTGGTGCGGATGTGCACCACCGAGGGGGACGAACGCTTGAAGAGTTCGATGGTGGCGCGCTCGTCGGGGTCGAGATCGCCGCGCGCGGCCACCGGCTGCGCCTGCGCGGCGGCATCGGTCAGGACCGCCGCGGAGTCGTCGGCGGGACGGGCTCCGAACACCACGAGCGCGGCGAGGGAGGAGAAGAAGGCATAGGGGATGAGTCTGCGCATGGTCGTCAAGCTCCGATCACTACGCAGGAAGCTCGTGGAGGATGGCGCATTCCTCGAGACGTGCACCCTGCGCGTCCGCGATCGCAAACTTCGCGCTGCCACGCCGACCGATCAAGGACGCCGATCCGTAGAGGCCGTCCTTGCGTACCGCGTAGAAGGTCAATCCGAAACCGGGCTTGTCCTTCACCCACAGCGCCGGCTGCCAGGCCGAAGCGCGCTGCGCCTGCTCCGTCACGCGGCGCAGCGCGTGCATGCAGGCTGTGACCGGATCGTCGCCGAGGCGCATGCGCTCCACGATCAACCAGGAACCGCCGGAAAGGATCGCGGCTTCGCCGCGTCCAGTGGCACCGGCGCTGCCGACGGTGTTGTCGCAGTAGAGACCGCAACCGATCAACGGCGAGTCACCGACGCGGCCCGGGATTTTCCATGCCAGCCCACTGGTCGTGGTGCAGCAACCGAGATCTCCGTTCGGCGCAAGAACCGAACAATGAATGGTTCCCCACGGGCGCTTCTCGTCGAGGGTCCACGGCGCGTCCGGATCGGCGCCGTTGAGCGGCCACAGGCGATCATCTTCCTTGCGCGTGGCCTGCCATTCGCGCCAGGCCTTGCGCGAGGTCTCGGTGGAGAGGTCCTGCTCCAGGAAGCCCTGCTCGAGCGCGAAACGCTTGGCACCGGGACCGACCAACAGCACGTGATCGGTGCGGTCCATCACGCGTTCGGCGACTTGCGCCGGATGCATGATGCCCTCCAGACTCGCGACCGCGCCGGCGTTGTGGCGCGGACCATCCATGCAGGCCGCATCCAATTGGATCACGCCGTCCTCATTCGGCAGACCGCCGTATCCGACCGAGGTGTCCTTCGGATCGGCCTCGACTTCGGCGACGCCTTGCACCGCGGCGCTGACCGGCCGGAGGCGCTGCTCCATCACCGCCGCGCGCGCGGTGGCCACCGTGCCGAAACCGTTCGCGGAGGCGATGGCGATGCAGTCGGCATCGGTCGAGGGCGTGAATACGGGCAGCGCGCCGCGCGGGAGAGCCCCCGCAGCCAGCGCTGCGCCCGAGGCGCCGAGGAAGGAGCGGCGGGTGACGCGAGTGTGAGGCACGGTGGGATCATAGGGCTTATGCTTGAGCCTGGACCTTGCGGTCCAAGCTCCTTCCCACAAATCCCATGTTCCACTCCGTCGCCATCCTCCTCGCGGCTGCTCCCGCCGCGTTCCAGGCTTCCTTCAGCGATCAGACGCAGTCCTGCGGCATCAGCTTCACGCACGCGCTGGATCTCGCGAACTTTGGCAACCCGATGGTCGCGGGAGGCGCGATCGGCGACTTCGACCACAACGGTTGGCCCGATGTCTTCCTGCTCGGTGGCGGCGGACGTCCCGACGCGCTCTACTTCAACTACGGGGGCAGTTTTCAGGACGAAGCGAGCACATGGGGAGTGAATGCGCTGCATCACGGCGCCGGCGCCTCCGCCGCCGACTTCGACGGCGACGGTTGGTGCGATCTCTACGTGACGAGTCACGGCATCGCCGGCGCGCCGCCCGCGCCAGGACAGCACCGCCTCTATCGCAACACGGGCAGCGGTTTCGTGGACGTGGCGGTCGCGGCGGGTGTCTCCTGGACCGGCAATGGCGCACCAGATGGCTACGGCTCAGCCTGGGGCGATTACGACCGCGACGGCGATCTCGATCTCTACGTCGGCGGCTGGGAACTCGGCAACTCGGGCAATCACCTCTTCCGTAACGAAGGCAACGGCGTCTTCACCGACGTCAGTGTCGCATCGGAGACGAAGCAGTCGGCCAGCAAATGCTTCGACCCCGGCTTCGCGGACATGGACGGCGATCTCTGGCCGGAATTGATCATGATTGCAGACGGTGGCACCAGCCGTTACCTGATCAACGACGGCGACGGCAGTTTCACGCGGCTGCTGCCGAATCCGAGCGGATTCACCACGCTCAACGGCATGGGCCTCGCCATCGCCGATTTCGACCGCGATGGGAAGCTCGACTTCTACGGCACGTCGATCTGGTTCGGCAGTCAGGGCACCGGCAATGCACTGTGGTGGAATCTCGGCAGCCACCAGTACTTGGAGAGCGGCTTTGCCTCCGGCGTCGCGGACGGCGCCTGGGGTTGGGGCACCCTCGCTCTCGACTGCGAGCTCGACGGGCGGCTCGATCTCGCCGAGACCAACGGCTGGAACGGACCCGCTTTCCTCAACCAACCCTGCCGCCTTTTCGTGAACCAGGGTGCACGTTTGTTCCACGAGCAAGCTGCTGCAGCGGGGATCACGCAGAACGGCGAGGGTCGCACGCTTCTACGCCTCGATTACGACCGCGACGGGGACGAAGACTTGCTGGTGCTCTCCAACCAGGATGCAGCCGTCCTCTATCGCAACGACGCCGGCTCGGCGCAGAATCACTGGCTGAAGTTGAAGCTGGACACCAGCGCGCATGCCGGTCTCGCTCCGGAAGGGATCGGCACGCGCGCGATCGTGCGCGACGGAAGTCGCACGCTGATGCGCTATCTCGACGGAACGCCTTCTCACCTCGGCACCAGCGAACGCGTGCTCACCTTTGGGCTCGGCGCGCGCGCCTCCCTGGACGAGTTGCGTCTGACTTGGTCCGATGGATCTGTCACTGCGCTCGGTCCGATGAGCGCCGATCACGAACTCGCGATCGCCTCCGGTCTGCCGCTGGCGTGGAGCGCTCCGCCGCAACGCGGTGCGGCGCTCGATCTCGTGCTGACTGGAGCGGCGCCGGGAGAGTACGTGAACTTCTACTCCGCGAAGAATGGCGCCGGTCCCGGTCCGACGCTCGCGGGTTACGGCACATTGCGCCTGGATCTTCGCACGCCGGTAAGTCTGGGCGGCGGCACGCTCGCCGACGCGCAAGGCCGCGCCGCGTTGCCGGTGAGGATTCCTGCGGGTGCGCCCCTGATCGAGCTCGGTGTGCAGGCGGTGATCGCGCGCGGTCCGGGCGGTGCCGACAGCGTGAAGAGCAACGCGGTGTTGGCGACCGTGCGGCCCTAGCAGGCCACGATTAGCGTCCTGGCCCGTAGAGGCGGGCCAGGCGCGCAGGGCTCATCCCGAGCCGATAGAGCGCAGGGATGGTCCACCAGCAGAGCGTGGTGCGCAGGGGGCGTGCGCTCCAACGCCGCGCGGACACCGAGAGCTCCGCTTGCAGGCAGGTCGGTGGCCCGAAGCGCGCGCGCAGTCGGCGCGCGAACTCGAGATCCTCCAGCAGCGGCTGCTCGGGCATGCCGCCGACCGCGTCGTAGGCGGCGCGGGTCGTGAACACGCCCTGATCGCCGTAGGGAAGAGAAGTACGGCGCGAGCGGCGGTCGGCGAGCCGGATCATCCAACCTTCGGCGTCATGACGTACGCGGAAACAACCCCAGTCCCCCCCCCTTTGCAGCGCCGCGCGGAGCGCGTCGGCGGCACCGGTTGGCGCGCGCACGTCGGCGTGCAGGAACCACAGCGCGTCTCCGCGCGCGGCTGCGGCGCCCGCCCGCAGTTGTAGTCCGCGGCCGCGGAAGGCACTGATCACCTGGTCGGCGCCCGCGGCGCGCGCGTGCGCGATCGTTGCGTCGGAACTCCCGCCGTCAACGACGATCACCTCGTCGGCACCGGCGGCGCGCGCCGCCGTCACCGCCGCGCCGATCACCGCAGCTTCCTCCAGCGCGGGGATCACCGCCGAGACGCGCATCAGCGACGCAGGCGGATCAGGCCGCGCAGCAGCCGCGCGGCGAAGGGCGTGAAGCGGCGGCGATTCGCAGCGTCGCCCAATCGGCCCCACACCGAAGCCACGGTCGGATAGGGATGGATCGCGCTTGCGAGCGAGGTTGCCTTCGCGCGCTGCGCAACCGGCAGCAGCGCGCCGGCGAGGATCTCGCCCGCGTGCGCTCCCGCGACGGTGGCGCCGCGCAGTCGTCCGCTTTCCTTCTCGAACACGATCTTGGCGAAGCCCACGGTTTCGCCTTCGAGAATGGCGCGATCGAGCTCGGCGAAGTTCATGCGTAGTTCCTCGAGTGCACAACCGGCACGCTCGGATTCGTGCGCGTAGAGGCCGGCGTGCGCGACCTCGGGGTCGGTGTAGGTGCACCAGGACATGGGCAACGCGGCGTGGCGACCGCGGCCGAAGAAGAAGGCGTTGCGGATCACGATGCGCGCCATGGCATCGGCGGCGTGCGTGAACTGCCAGAGTCCGGCGACGTCACCAGCCGCATAGATGCGCGGGTTGCTGGTGCGCAGTCCCTCGTCCACCTGGACGCCCTTCTTGGTGAAAGCGACGCCGGCCTGTTCGAGTCCGATGCCCTCCACCCGCGGCACGCGGCCGAGCGCGAGCAAGACCTGATCTCCAGCGACCGAACCGCGCTCGAGAGTGGTTCCGCCGGGACCGGGCACCGCCCAATGAACGATTTTCTTGCCCTCGCGCAACTCCAAGTGATCGAGCCCTGCGCCGAATTGGGTCTCCACGCCTTCCGACCGCAACGCGCGGCCGACCAGACCCGCCGCATCCGCGTCCTCGCGTGGCAGCAAGCGCGGGTCGAGAGCGATCATGCGCACCTTCGAGCCGAAGCGCGCGAAGGCCTGTGCCATCTCCGCACCGATCGGCCCCGCGCCGACGACCACCAATTCGCGTGGCAATTCGGTGAGTGCGAACAGAGTCTCATTGGTGAGACATTCGGCCTCGGCGAATCCAGGCACCGGCAGCGTCATCGGTCCAGCACCGGTGGCGATCAAGGCACGCTTGAACGAGAGCGCGAGCAGCATGCCGTCCTCCGACTCGACTTCGGCGAGATCGGGGCCAGCGAAACTACCGCGGCCGCGGAAGACGTCCACGCCCAGTTTGCGGAAGCGCTCCGCGCCGTCGTGCGGACCGATCTGCGCGCGCAAGCGGCGCATGCGTTCCATCACCGCAGCAAAGTCGGCGGCTGGCTCACCGCCGCGCGCGCCGTATTCGCCGAGCCGCTTCGCTGCGTGGATGCGGTGCGCCGCCGCGAGCAGTGCCTTCGACGGCACGCAACCGGCGTTGAGACAATCACCCCCCATCAAGTGCTCTTCGATGAGTGCCACCTTGGCACCGAGCCCCGCTGCGATCGCGGCCGCGACCAACCCGGCGGTACCGGCACCGAGCACCAGCAAGTCGTAGCGCTCGGCGGGCTCCGGATTGCGCCAGTTGCGTGGCGCGACCGCGGCGCGCAGGGCGCGATCATGGCGATCGGTCTCGATCAGACGCGTCACTGCGTCCCCCCCCCTTCGCCGCGCGCGACCTCGGGTGCGCTCTCGGCGAGGGCACGACGCGCGGCGCGCGTCACCAAGATCGTGACCACGACGGTCGCGAGCAGACCGACGATCTTGAAGATGAGTCCGGCAGCGCCGGCGTCAGGAGCGCCTTCGGTGCTGAGCAGCGCGAGGTCGCCGACGGTGGAACCGAGATAGACGTAGAGAAAAGTGCCCGGCAGCATCGCGAGCCAGGAACCGAACGCGTAGGCGCCGAGCGAGAGCGGCGTGATGCCGAAGGCGTAGTTGACGAGTGAATAGGGAAAGATCGGCGAGAGACGCACCAGCACCAGGATCTTGAAGCCCTCGCGGCGCATTGCGGTCTGCAGTGCGGCGAAGCGGCGCGAGTCCGCCATCTTGCGCTCGACGGCGGCGCGGAACACCGAGCGGCCGAGCAGAAAGGCCGCACTTGCGCCGAGTACCGAAGCGGGCGAAACCACGGCAGTGCCGAGCCAAGGGCCATAGACCACGCCGGCGAGCATCGTGATGAGCGCGCCGGGGATCATCAGGACGGTCGCCGCGGCGTAGCCGAGCCCGAAGATCAGCAAACCGAACCAGCCTTGCTCCTGCACCCACTCGACGAAAGAGGGCAGTCGTTCCTGCAGCCAAAGAAACCAGGCCGTCAACGCGGCCGCGATGGCGAGCAACAGCGGCAGCAGACGCTTCATGCCAGCAACGTGCCGCCGCAGGAGGAACCGCAGCCGGCGGTGCAGGCAAAGCAATGCTGATCCACCGCGATCGGAAGGCCGGCGAGCGTGGTGGCGCGGTGCGCCAGCAGATCGAACACGCTCAAGGCTTGACGCTCCGCGCCGCGCATCGGCAGGCCGAGTACGAGATTGAAGTCGCAGTCGTGGAGCGCACCGTCCCAGCGCACGCTCAGGGTGTCGCGACACATGAGGCTGGGAAGTGTTTCCGCGTTGTAATTCGCACGCAGCAGGTCCATGTAGCCAGCCAATCGGCCGCTGCGCTGCAGGTCCTCGCGGAAGCGATGGATCGGCTGATTGGTGATGGCCAGCAGCCGGTCGAACTCGATGCCGAAGCGCGCGCGCAGCTCGCGGTGATAGTCCGCTTCGAGTGCGGCCTGCGGCGGCGGCAACGAGGGTCCGAGCGGGTTGTAAACCAGATTCAGTTCGAGACCGCGTCCCGGCACGCCGAATCCGACCGCGTTCAGCGCGCGCAAAGCTGCGATGCTGCGTTCATAGACGCCATCACCGCGCTGCGCGTCCACGTTGTCCTCGAGGTAGCAGGGCAGCGAGCAGTAGAGCACCACGCCTTGTGTCGCGAACCACTGCGGTAGATCGTCCTGACCCGGTTCGCCTTGCACGGTGAGGTTGTGGCGCACGAAGACGGTGCGGTCGAGCGCGCGTGCTGCTGCCACCAGCGGGCGGAAATGAGGATTCAATTCCGGGGCACCACCGGTGAGGTCGAGGACTGTCAGGCTGGGTTCGCGCCGGAGCAACTCCAGCACTGCCGCGAAGACCTCGGCGCCAGCGTTGTCCTCTGGTCCACTGCGTTTCGGCGAAGAGTCCACGTGACAGTGCCGACAGGCCTGATTGCAGAGCCGACCGACGTTGAACTGCAGCACGCGCGCGCCGGACTTGGTGATCGGCGGGAAGAGCCCGAGCATGGGCGCGGCAGCAATTGCCTCCGCCATCAGCAGCAGGCTTCGCCTCCGGCCGGCGCACACATCGCCGCTTCGTCGCGCAGGCTGACGCCGTCGGCGTCGAGCCGTTCGAACTGCCCGACGTAGGGCTCGCGGCCGAGCAGCGCGAAGGTCTTGGCGCAGACCGGGGTGCGTTGACCGCGCTCGAAGACGTGGCCGTCGTCGTCGTGCGTGCGAGCGAAGGGACCGCAGTAGATCACCGACTGACCTTCATCCAAGCAGGGACCGTGTTTGCCCTTGTAGGCGGCGACGGTCAGCGAGCGGAACTCGATGCCTTCCACGACTCGCCACGGCTCGGCTTGGCGCGCAACGATCTGCACGCCATGAAAGCCCGCGTCCTCGAAGGCGCGCAGGAAGGCGCGTTCCTCGAGCGCGCCGCTGATGCAACCGCTCCAGAGCTCCGCATCGTTCTGCAGAGCGAGCGGGACTTCACGGTCCGCCACGATGTCGGAGATCACGGCGCGTCCGCCGCGCTTGAGCACGCGGAACACCTCGCCGAAGAGCTGGGGCTTGAGTTCCGGCGCGACCAGATTCAGCACGCAGTTGGAGACTACTGCGTCCATCGAATCGTCCGCAATCATCGGCTCCGCAGTGCGCAAGCGCGCGGCTTCCCGCTCGGCGTCCCCCGTCGGATGCGCGACGCGCCAAGCCTCGAAGCGGTCCACGTCCAGTCGGAGGTCCTCGATGCGGCCGCGGTGGAACTCGACGTTGGACCATCCGACTTTCTGCGCCACCGCCCCGCGGTGTTTGCGCGCGAGCGCGAGCATTTCGGGCGTCATGTCCACGCCGATCACGCGTCCTTGCGCACCGACCACCTGACTCGCGATGTAGCAGATCTTGCCGGCGCCGCTGCCGAGATCGAGCACCGCGTCGCCTTCGCGCAGCCAACGACTGGGGTCGCCGCAGCCGTAATCCTTGTCGAGGATTTCCTGGGGCAGCGCGGCGAGGTACTTGCCGTCGTACTGCACTGGGCAGCAGAGCGCGGCCTCGACCGCCAAGGCGCCCTGCGCGTAACGCTCACCCACCGCGGCGCTCACTGCGCCGGGCGAGGGACTTCCGGAGAGGGTGGAATCCATGCGTTGAGGCTCCAATCGTAGTCGCGATGCTTGAGGCGCACACGCGCGAGTTCGGGGTGCTGCGCCACCTGCGCTGGACCGAAATCGCGCAGCAGGGCGCGAATGCCGCCGGGATACGCGGCCAGCTCGGCCTCGCTCCAATCGAAGATCTTCGAGATCCGCAGTGTCCCTTCGGCAAGCGCGACGTCGTTCTTCGACGGATCGGCGAGGAAACGGCGCGCTTGCTCCGCGAGTTGCTGATCGAGCCGCGCTGCGTCATAGGCTTCGGCGCGCAGTGCCGGACAGGAGCGCGAAGCACACACGATCGCGAAGTGGAACAGCGGCGTGCGCGCGGTGCGTCCGAGGATGCCATGCTCGATTTCGCCGAGCGAGAGCGGCTTCTTCGCCGAGGCGTCCGCGCCGGGCATCGCCGGAACGAGGTGCTGGAGCGGTACGAAGCGCTTGTCGAAGACACTCGAGAACCAGCCACCGAGATCGCGGATGGACTCAGTATTCGGATGGTCGAGGATCAGGGTGATCGTCCAGGCGTTGTAGGCGTTGATCCAGAAACTCTCGCGCTGCGCGGCGTCGAAGGTGGTGAAGCGCGCGACGTCCACGGCGGCGAGCGTGTTCAGATAGGCGTCCACTTCTGCGCGGCGTTCGGCGAATCCGGCGTAGTTCACCAGCCCAGCCTCGTGCACCTGCTCCTTGAGCAGCGCACTCCAGGCGCCGTGCGCATGGTCGAAGGCCGGCTGCGCCGGGTCCTGCGCCGCAGCGAGCAGCAGGGCGAAAGCTAGCATGAGGGGAATACGCTGCCCGACGCGCGGCGTGACGGCATTGTCCACAACTCCTCGCCCCGCCGTGTTGGTCTTCGCCCGGGATCCGGATGCAGGGCCGGTGAAGACGCGGCTCGCCGCCGCCATCGGCGCGGATTCTGCCCGCGAAACCTATCGCGCACTCGCCGAGGGAGTTTGGTCCGGTCTGGCGCACCCGGAATTGAAGCGATGGCTATGCATCGCGCCGGATGCCTCCTGCGCGAAGGCGGCGGGCTGGCTGACGGGTGCCACCGCGGTGCGCGGTCAAGGCACCGGCGATCTCGGCGCACGCCTGCAGCTCGCCTTCGCGGCGGCCTTTGCCGCTGGCGCACCCTGGGTTGCCGCGGTCGGCACCGACGCCCCCGCCGTGGACGCCGCGATGCTGCTGCGCGCCGGCGCTGCGCTGGTGGATCACGAGTTGGCGATCGCACCCGCCCTCGACGGTGGTTATGCCCTGATCGCGCTCGCGCGCCCCGCGCCGGAACTCTTCACCGACATGCCGTGGAGCACGCCGCACTTGTGCGACGCCACGCTTGCGCGCGCGGCATCCCTCGACTTGCGCGTTGCGCTGCTGCCGCCGGTGCGCGACGTGGATACCGTCGAGGATCTGGCTAGTTTTCCGGAGGATCTTCGCCGCAGCGGCCCTTCCGCCACGCGGCCATGACGCCTTGCATCACGTCGTCGAAGTCGGCGGGGAGATCGGCCGGCTCCACCTTGCCGGTGGTTTCGTGCACGATGCGGAATTGCTCCAAATAAACCAGACAGGGCGGACAGCGCTGCAGATGGGCGCGCACCAGCGCGGCCTCCGGCTCGGACAACTCCCCATCGAGGAAATCGCTCAACACTTCGTAGAAGCAGTCGCAACGGGCGCGGATGCGGTCGTCCATCGTCAATCTCCGTAGGTCCCGAGCTTGGCATCAGCGCACTTGCGCACCGCGGAGCGGCCACGGTGCAGGATCTGGCGCAGATTCACCGGAGTGACTCCGAGCAGCGCGGCGGTTTCGGCGCCGTCCTTGCCTTCGACGGCGAAGAGTTCGAGCGCTTCGCGTTGGCGCAGCGGCAGCGATTCCATGCAGGCGCGCACGACTTCGAGGGTTTCCTCGTCCTCGCGCCAGGGCGTGAAGGCGTGGTGCTTCCAGTGGCCACTCTGCATGAAGGCGTCGCGCTCCGGATCCACGTCGCCGATCACGGCCTCGCGGCCGCGCTTGCGCAGCGCGTCGGTGATTTTGTGGCGCAGAATGCCGAAGCCCCAGGCGCGCAGCGGCACGCGGCCATCGAACTTGGCGGCGCCCTTGAGCATGGCGAGCAAGGTTTCTTGCAGCACGTCCTCGGCCGCGCCGGCGTCACGCAGCATGCGCCGCGCGAAGCCGAACATCTCGGTGCCGAGGGTGCGCATGAGCGCCTCGGCCGCCGCATCCTCGCCTTCGGCGATGCGGCGCGCGAGCTCGAGGTCCTCGGCGTGCGCGATTTCCACGGGGGGATTCTACGCGAGCCTGGGCGAGCGGCTCATTCGTACCGCAGCGTTTCCACGCTGGAGAGCGTCCAGACTTCGTCCTGTGTGCCTGGTTTGAGGATGACGGCGCGGGCGTAGAGTTTGCTACCGGGCGTGATTGGCAGCGATGGGACGTTAAAGGTTAGTGTCGCTCGTCCGTCGCCATCGAGGACCCCGGCGCCTGGACGGGTACGCAAGGATTGATTCAACATCGGAGAGGCGACGAAGTGGGATCTCCATCCATCCAGTTTCACTCCACCGCCGGGCGAGAACTGATCGGAAAGCAGCAAGTAGTAAGTATGTCCGGGAGCCGAGGGGATACTCAAGGAAAGCGTCGCTGCACTTCCCACCTGAATCTGCTTCGGCATAACGAGAGTACGACGGCCGAAGACAGCCATTCCATAGCTCGAAACCGGTTGGAGTAGCATCGGCACACCGTATTCGATGCAGCCATCTCGGTCCACGTCTCCGAGCAAGAAGCAGGTCTCGAACACACTTGTGGCTTGGGTTCTCCATGGCGAGAGCGTCCGCGGAAAGGGGTGGAAGGCCAGAGTTTCGCCAGTATTGGCATCGAGGTAGGTCACGTAGGCATGGGTGCGAATAGGCCAATGCGTAAAGTAGGGAGTGAATAGGCAGAGCTCACTAGTCACACCGCTCCGACGTCGGACTTCCTCCATCCAGACGGGACCAGGCAACAGATACTGATCAACATTGGCCGGCAGCCAACCATCAAGGATTCGGGAGGATCTGTTCCACAATGAATGGCCGCCCCTGCCATCTTGCATGGAAAGCTGTCCTGGATTGGCCGAGGATCCGCTCGATGCCAGAAACACCTCACTGGCAGCATCGGCATTGAGATCGAGGCCACAAGCTCCAGCGGAATATCCATACCAACCCGGCAACTGCTTCGTCCAGAGCAGGTGTCCATCTCGGCCGGATCGTGCCACGACCAGGACCGTAGGTGAGTTCGTCGGATACCGGCCGAACCCGGTGATCAGGTCGGCGACGGCGTCGCCATCGAGGTCCGTCAGTGCTCTGACGCTGGAGTCGAGGATCGGGTAATAGTCCTCCAGCAGCGGAGCCTCGTAATGAATCCAACGGACATCGAGCATTCTTCCGTCGATCAGCCCTGTGACTGCATAGCCTTGATTCTGTTCCGTACAAAAGAACAGATCGTCGTATCCATCAGAGTCCGTGTCTCCCGCGCTCCAGATACCAGCGCAAAATTCGACCGGATCCAATCCGGGGATCGGAGATGGCGGAAACTGGACATACCCGAGGAGAGATTGGTTTGCCTCGTTCCATACCCCAACACCCTGATTCGGCACTGCGGTCCGGCTGGCCAACCGCCACCCTAGAGGTGCGCGCAGAACGACGACGCTCGTCAAGAACTTGTGTGATCGTGGCAAGATGCGACGCCAGGGTTCTGCCAAGTACCGACCAGCAGGATTCGCCGTGGCGCCGGAGAGAATGAGATGCTCGAGTTGATTACTCCCGGAGAGGCTGTCGGAGAGATAACCCTCCAGATCCACGTCTCGCATCTGATCGTGATCCAGATCCCCAAGTGCGGATGCTGCACCCCAACTATGAACCAAGTTAGGATCCGCCGTTTCCGGCGCAAACAATTCACGAATGACGACCTCATGAAATGGATCGGAAGCGCGTGTGGACTGTTGCAGAGTCGCGCTCCAGAGCCAGCAAAGTAGGTAGAGATTCATGGCGCGTTGGGGTGTTCTAGCGCCCCCTTCTGCGCAGCAGGAACGAAGGAATCACCCAAGGGGTCGCGGGAAATGCCGCTAAATTCCCATGATGCCTCACTAAGACCTGAGAGCGGCAAAGCAGTCATTCGTACCGCAGCGTTTCCACGCTGGAGAGCGTCCAGACTTCGTCCTGGGTGCCTGGTTTGAGGATGACGGCACGGGCGTAGAGTTTGCTACCGGGCGTGATTGGCAACTGAGGCAGCTTGAAGCTGAACTTCGCATCGCCCGCCGAGTCCAGGACCCCGGAGATCGTCCGCAGCTGATGCGATGCCTTGTAGATGGAAGTCGGCGCGAAGTAGGTGTTCCAACCGTCCAAGTGCTCGCCGCCGTGGATGTCGAAGGATTCGGAGAGAATCAGGTAGAAGGAATGTCCGGGTGCCGAAGGGATCCTGAGGGAGGCCGCGACGCGATCTCCAGCGCGCACGGATGCGGGTAATACAAGGGTGCGACGGCCGAAGACTGCGAAGTGTCCGCCTTCAAGGGGGTTCAAAGGATCGTCGAGGAGAGTCGCCTGCACTGGGTTGCCGTACTCCTTGTAGCCATCCCGATCAATGTCGCCGAGCAGGCAGTTCGAGGACCAGAAGTACACTTCCTCGGATGTCCATGGCAGCAGTTGTTGCGGAAAATCACAGTAGTCAAGAGTTTGACCTGTCGCCGCATCCAAGTAGCTGACTCCGTCATGCTCAGCGCGAGGGGTAGCCGAAAACCACGAGGTGAACAGGCAAGCCTCAACACGACTACTCACCCCTCCGCCGCTCCGCTCGAGCCACGTGGGACCACGGAACTTGTAGAAGCTCACATAAGCGGGAAGTCGTCCGTCCAGGAGGTGGACGCTGCGCCGCCAAAGTTCTCCGCCACTCTGACCATCGAGCAAACTCACCTGCCCAGAGACGAGCGGAGTACTCCCTGTATGAATGAAGACGTCCGCAATCCCATCCCCTGACCCATCCACTCCGGTGGCCTGCGCCCCGGCGCTTCCCCAGCCTGGAGTCTCTCGGCGCCAGATCAGCCCTCCTGTCAAGCCAGATCGAGCGACAGTCCATGCCGTGTTCACTTGGTTGCCGTAGTAGAGCCCAAAACTCGCCACAAAATCGGGCACGAGATCGCCGTCAAGATCCGCAGGGGGGGAAGGCTCCGCGTGGAGCACCGGTCCATGGTCATCGAACCTGAGCGTTTCGTATTGGAGCCAGTCCACCGTCATCGTGCGACCGTTGATCATGCCTGTGACCGCATAACCTTGGTCTTGCCATGTCACGAAGAAGAGGTCGCCATACCCGTCCTGATCCAGGTCGCCCGCTTGAAATAGCCCAGAAATGAAATGGATCGGGCTTGCACCCGGAACCGGGGACGGTGGAAATGGCACGTATCCGATGAGGGTCTCCGTATCCAGATCCCAGATACCCACTTCCTGGCCGGGCAGGTTCCTTGGCGATGCGATCCGCACGCCGGTAGGGCTTGGTAGGAGTGCCACGGAAGGTA